>Ga0114997_10004551_pt1 | contig 10720 bp, 7 predicted proteins | sample ArcticOcean_MG_C_2_FD_87045 | JGI IMG/M metagenome (GOLD analysis project Ga0114997, IMG submission 87045) | Marine microbial communities from western Arctic Ocean - ArcticOcean_MG_CB4_136 | ecosystem: Environmental > Aquatic > Marine > Oceanic | place: Arctic Ocean: Canada Basin | collected... | reverse complement strand
TTGATAAAAGAATAAAAAAAAAATTACCTCCTATATCCCAATATAAAAACATAGATTTTAAAAAATTAGATTTGCTTTTTCTTTCTTTGCCAAATGGCGAGGCCCAAAAAATAATAGCCAAAAAATACTTTAAATTTAAACATATAAAATTTATTGACTTATCAGCTGATTTTAGAATAACCAATCCAAACAAATATCAAAAGTGGTACCGACTAAAACATAAAGCACCAAAACTTATAAAGTATTCAAAATATTCTATTTCAGAATTTATTAAAAAAGATATTAAAGATTATAGAATTATTTCAAATCCAGGTTGCTACCCAACATCAATACAACTTCCGTTGATACCATTACTAAAGGAAAAAGTTATAAAACTTCATAATATAAGAATTGATTCTAAATCAGGCTTTTCAGGTGCAGGGAAACAATTTGAACTAAAATTTAATTTTAAAAATCTGTACTCTTCTGTGTTTCCTTACAGTGTAACAACACATAAGCATATGGCTGAATTAGATCAAGAATTTTTTAAAATAAATAAATCTAAAATATCATATACCTTTAATCCCCATATTTTACCTACATTTAGAGGTATACTTTCATCAATTTATTTGGAAACTAAAAAAAATATAAATGAAAAGAAAGTTTTAGATATATTAAAAAAATTTCACAAAAATAATAAATTTGTAAAAATTCTTAAAATGAATTCACCTGTAGGAACAAATAATGTTATCAATACAAATAACTGTGAAATTTCCATATGTAAAAGCAGAATCTCAAATCAAATTGTTATATTTTCTGCTTTAGATAACCTGATAAAAGGTGCTTCTGGTCAGGCAATCCAGAATATGAATTTGGCTTATGGTTTTAGTGAAACTTTGGGCTTAAAATGAATATTTTTTTTAATATTGTTTTCGCATTACTTTTACTTAGTTGCTCAGCTACTAAAAAAGTTTATATGTGCGGCGATCTTAAGTGTACCAGTACAAAAGAAGCTCAAAAATATTTTGATGACAATTTATCTTTAGAAATTATAATTATTGATAAAAAAAATAAAAAATCATTTGATTTAGTAAAGTTAAATACTGGATCTAGTGATAAAATTGACCAATCTTCTGATAATAAGGAAGGTCTTTTAGATATATTTAAGGGCAATGAAAATATTTCAAAAAAAAATAGTAAAATTAATCAATCATCCGACATTAAAGAGAAGAGGGGAGGTCTTTTAGATATATTTAAGAGCAATGAAAATATCTCAAAAAACAATGATAAAATTAAAATCACCGATGATAAAGACATTAAAGATATCAAAATTGTCAATAAACCACTTATTGATATTGAAGACTTAAATATAAATGATAAAAAAATTAAAGAAAACATTATAGATAAATCAATAATTGAAGACGATTCTACTTATATAAGAAAAGAAACAGTATATAAAAACAAAATTTGTCAGATTATAGTGAAATGTGATATTGATGAGATATCTAATTACTTGTTAAAAAATAGTAAAAAAAAAGATTTTCCTAACTTAGCTGTTAAAAATTAAAATGAAAAAAAATATTAATATTGCTATTATCGGTCTCGGAAATATTGGTTCTTATTTATATAGGTATCTTAAAAAAAATAAAATTTCTCTTACAAAAAAAAACAATACAATTCCTAATATATTATATGTATCGGCAAAAAACAGAAATATAAAAAGATCCATTACAATTCCAAAAAAAATGTGGTTAAAAAATTATATTGATTCAACAACGAACAAAGATATAGATGTGATTATAGAATTAATAGGTGGCGCTGAGGGCCCCGCAAAAAAATTAGTTTTTGCCGCGTTAAGAAATGGAAAGCATGTTGTTACTGCTAATAAAGCATTAATTGCTAAATATGGAGATCAATTAGCTAAAATTGCTGAAAAAAATAATGTAAATTTAGAGTTTGAAGCTGCGGTTTGTGGAGGTGTTCCTATTGTGAGATCTGTAAAAGAAAGCTTGATTGCCAATACTATAACAAAAATTTATGGAATATTTAATGGAACATCAAATTATATATTGTCTTGCATGGAAAAAGATGATCTTTCATTTAATGATGCGTTATTAAAAGCTCAAAAATTAGGTTACGCTGAAACTAATCCTTTATCAGATTTAAATGGTGAAGATGTGTCTTCTAAACTAAAAATTTTATCTTCGTTAAGTTTTAACACATTTATTAATAACAATGTATATGTAGAAGGTATTAATAATATTGACCAAATAGATATTAAAAACGCTAATAAATTAGGTTATAAAATTAAGTTACTAGGAATATCTGAGATAAATAATAAAAAGTTAATACAAAGGGTTCATCCATGTTTAGTTAAAAATACATCTTATATAGGTGGTATTAACGGCGTTTTAAATGCAGTTATTGTCAATGGAGATCCGGTTGGAGAAAATATTATTCAAGGAGAAGGTGCTGGTCCTGGCGCAACCACATCGGCAATAGTTTCTGATATTTGCTCAATTTTGAGAGGTAATATCAAATATCCATTCTCTATTTCAAGCAATGAACGAATGAAAATTAAATCTTCATCAATATCTTCCCATATATTTTCTTCTTATCTAAGATTAGATGTGTCTGATAAGCCTGGTGTGCTTTCAGATATAACAAAAATATTGTCTAAAAATAACGTTTCTATAAAAAGATTAATTCAAAATCCTTTTAAATCAAAAAAGTATTCTTCGATAATAATAGTAACACACAAAGTCAAGAATGCTGGTTTAATGAGCTCTATTAGTCAATTAAGTAGAAAAAAATTTTTAATAGCTACACCAAAATTAATAAGAATAGAATTTTAAAAATGTCTATAGATCCTAAATATTTTAATAGCTTTATTCAGTCTACAGAAAAAGCTGCATATGGAGCTTCGTTACATTTGGGTAAAGATGATAAAATAGCGGCGGATCAAGGTGCTGTTGACTTTATGAGATCTGAACTAAATAAAATTGATATGAATGGCACTGTTGTTATAGGTGAAGGAGAAATGGATGAGGCTCCTATGCTTTATATTGGTGAAAAAGTCGGAACACGTAAAGGTCAAATGCTTGATATAGCTTTAGATCCTCTTGAAGGAACTAACTTTGTGGCTAAAAATCTTCCAAATGCGCTTTCTGTACTAGCTGTTACTGAAAAAGGAAATATGCTTTCAGCTCCAGATACATACATGGAAAAAATTGCAATTGGATCGGGGCTAAAAAAAAACTTACTAGATTTAGACAATACCGTAGAGAAAAATATTTTATTATTATCTCAAGCATTAAATAAAAAAAATGAAGATATAACCGCATGTGTGTTGGAAAGACCTAGACATAAAAATATAATATCGGAATTAAAAAGGTTAAACGTTAATATAAATTTTATTTCCGATGGTGACGTGTCGGGTGTTATTTCTGTTGTAGATAAAGATTCGCCAATTGATATATATCTAGGCACCGGTGGTGGCCCAGAAGGCGTTTTGGCAGCAGCAGCTCTTTCATGCTTTGGAGGCCAAATTCAAACCAGATTGGTGTTGGACCAAGATCAAAAAGTAAGAGCGACAAAATTAGGTGTTAAAGACCATTTAAAGAAATACAATATAGATGAAATGATTAAAGGTGATGTTATGTTTTTTGCTACAGGTATATCAAATGGAGATATGGTAGATGGAATAAAAATTACAGAAAACTTTTTTGAGGCCTCAACATTTGCTTTACACAAATCATCTAAAGTTTTTAAAAAAATTAAAAATAAACATAAAAAATGAATTCAGTTTCGGTAACTGGACAAAAGTGGATTTTAAAAGAATTTGACCATTCGTATGTTCAATATATCAAAGATAATTTTTTTTTGGACGAAATTTCTTCAAAACATTTAGCAATTAAAAAAATTAAAAAAGATGATGTTAAAAACTATTTAAACCCATCTATAAAAAATATAATTCCGAATCCTGATATATTAAATGATATGAAAAAAGCTACAAAAAGAACTATAGAAACATTAAAAAAAAAAGAAAAAATTGGAATTCTGGGAGATTATGACGTGGATGGGGCTTCCTCTATAGCTATACTTGGAAAATATTTTAAGGAAATTAATCAGGATTTTGAAATTTACATACCAGACAGAAAAGATGAAGGTTACGGACCTAGTATTAAAGGTTTCAAATATTTGATTGATAAAGAATCAAAATTAATTTTTACAGTAGATTGTGGAACATTATCTTTTGAGCCCATTAAATACGCGGTAAAAAATAATATTGATATTTTAGTTTTAGACCATCATCAATCTGAAATTAATTTACCAAAAGCTCATGCAATAGTTAATCCTAATCGATATGACGATAAATCAAATTTAAATTATTTATGCGCATCTGGTGTTTGTTTTATGTTTTTAGTTTCTTTAAATAGGCAATTAAGATCATTAAAATGGTTTGAAAAAAATAACATAAAAGAACCTAACTTAATTAATTATCTTGATTTAGTATCTTTAGGAACAGTTTGCGATGTAGTACCATTAATAGGACTAAATAGAGCAATTGTAAAACAGGGTTTAAAAGTTTTTAACTATAAAAATAATTTAGGATTAAAAACACTTCAAGATATTTGTAAAATAGAAAATCAAATAACAACATATCATTTGGGTTATATTATTGGGCCACGTATCAATGCTGGTGGTAGAGTTGGTAAATGTTCTCACGGTGCTAATTTGTTATTAAATAATAATTCTAAAGAAGCTTTTAAACTAGCTTCAGAATTAAATAATTATAATATAGAAAGGCAGTTATTGGAAAAAAAACTATTGAGTGATATACTCAATGGCCCTCTTAATATTGATGATCCTGTTCTGTGTTTAATTGGTAGCAATTGGCACGAGGGTGTAATTGGCATTATCGCTTCACGTATTAAAGAAAAATATAATAAACCTACAATTATTATTTCTGTTGATAAAAAAATTGGCAAAGCTTCTGCAAGATCTGTAGTTGGTTTTGATATTGGTTCTATAATTATTAGTGGCGTACAATCTGGTTTATTGATTAAAGGCGGTGGGCATAAAATGGCTGGTGGTTTTTCTATAACCCCTGATAAAATAAATGAATTTAAAAATTTTGTAATAAGAAAATTTAATACCTTGAATAAAAAAATTTCACAGCAAAAAGAAATTTTGATAGATGGTTTAATAGCTCCATCTGCAATTAATCTAGATTTTTATAATAAAGTTTATAATTTGGGTCCGTTTGGGAGCGGTAATAGCGAACCAAAATTTGTAATTGAAAATGTTAAATCACTTAATTCAAAAATAGTTGGTGAAAAACACATAAAGTCTATTTTATTGAGTCCAGATGGCTCTAATATCAAAACTATAGCCTTTAACGCTACAGAGACCAATATAGGAGGCTATTTAATGAATATGAACTCCAAAACCTTTAACATCGCTGGAAAATTAAGTCTCAACGAATGGAAAGGTCAAAAAAATGTAGAGTTTATTATTGATGATATTTCTGTTAATAAAGAAAACAAAAATATGGTCCCATCGTCTATCGGTTAGGACAGCTGGTTTTCATCCTGCAAAGAGGGGTTCGATTCCCCTTGGGACCGCCAATAAGGTTTTTTTATGTACGATAAATTTGGACAATTTATAGATGGTAAGTGGCAAAAATCATCTAATGGAAAAACATATAATGTTTTAAATCCGGCTAATGAAGAAGTAATTGGAAAAGCTTCTGAAGCAACTAGTGAGGATGTGCAAAAAGCAATCAAATCTGCAGCAAAAGGTTTAAAGATTTGGAAAAATACATCGCCTTGGGAAAGAGCTAAAGTACTAAGAAAAATTTCAGAATTGATAAGAAAAAAAGTAGATATTTTATCTAAATGGATGACATTAGAAGTTGGTAAACCTCTCACAGAAGGACCTGGAGAAATTAATGGTGCAGCAGATATTTTTGAATGGAATTCTGAGGAAACGAAAAGAATTTATGGTGAAATTAATCAAAGTAGATTTCCTAATACTAGAATCCATGTTTATTATCAACCTGTAGGAGTTGTTGCGGCTCTTGTGCCATGGAACTTTCCTATAATATTAGCTGCACGTAAAATATCAACTGCTTTAGCAGCTGGTTGTTCTGTTATCGTAAAACCAGATATTATAACACCTGGAAGTGTTATGGAAATTGTTGAAATATGTCGTGAAGCCGGTGTGCCTCCTGGTGTTATTAATTTATTATCTGGTGATCCAGCTACTATAGCATCACAATTGATTTCTTCAGACACTATAAAAAAAATATCTATTACTGGATCGACAAGGGTTGGTAAATTAATATTAAAACAAGCTGCAGACAAGGTACAGCGGGTAACAATGGAGCTTAGTGGCCATTCACCATTTATAGTCTTTGATGATGTTGATATTAATAAAGTTACAGACATGGCTATCGCAGCAAAATTTAGAAATAATGGCCAAGTTTGTATATCACCAAATCGATTTTATATTCACGAAAGTAAAAAAGAAGAATTCACAAAACAAATAGTTGAAAAAACAAAAAAATTAAAAATTGGTAATGGATTAAAAAAGGATACTATTTTAGGACCATTGACTACAAAGAAGAGGTTGAATGAACTTGAATTATTAGTTGAAAAGACAAAAAAAGAAGGTGGTAAAGTTTTATGTGGAGGCCAAAGACCATCTGGTTTTAATAAGGGATATTTCTATGAACCAACTATATTTGATGATGTACAAGATGATTTTACTATTATGAAAGAAGAGCCTTTTGGACCTCTTGTCCCTCTTTTAAGCTTTAAACATTTTGACGAAGTTATTGAAAGAGCTAACAATAATGACCTGGGATTAGCTAGTTATATTTACACAAATAATTTAGAAAAAGCCAACAAAGCTTCTGAGTTAATTGAAACAGGTACTGTAGCAGTTAATACTGCTATTGTAGCAGTAGCAGAGGCACCTTTTGGTGGAATTAAACAAACGGGTTACGGTCGGGAAGGTGGATCTATGGCAATTAAAGATTATTTAAATATTAAATATACACATTTTGGAATTTCTTATTAATGTTAGACATTAATTATTATAGTAAAAACATATCTACTAATTAAATTTTTAAACATTTATGAGTAAAATTTTCACTATATTCATCACTATTTTTATAACTTTTTCTGAAATTGTTTTTTCTGAGAATGCAATATGGAATCATAGTAACGCTAATAATGAATCTCATAGATATTCAGAACTAAAGAAAATTAATACAGAGACCATTGAAAACTTAGATGAAGCCTGGTCATTTAGAAATGGATATATTCCTAAAATTTACCCTTATAGACAAAATAACCAATTAACACCTATTTTTACTGGTAAATCATTAATAACAAGTAGTTTAGATGGTTTTATAATTTCTTTGAATCCTGAAACAGGTAAGGAAAAATGGAGAACAAAACTAAGAATGCCTGTAGCTAAAAGAGGCTTAACTTTTTTTGATGGTCAATTATTCATACCTACTTCCCAAGGAATTGTTGTTTTAAATGAAAACAGTGGTTTAATAAATACAAATTTTGGTGAAAAAGGTTTCATAGGCTATTACGGAGAAAATTTTTTAACAATGCTTGCTCCTATTGTAAATGGAAATAATTTACTAGTCGCACATCAAAAAAAAGTAGAAAGCTACTCTTTACCAGAAGGAAAGACTAATTGGTCTTTAAATTTAAACGGTTCGAGAATTTGGTCTGGATTCTCATTTGATAAAATCACTGACACAATAGTTATCGTCACAAGTAATTTAATTAATCTTGTAGGCAAAACTAATATAGATCCTGATTTTTCTAATAGTATTATATTCATTGATTCTAATACTGGTAAAGTTAAGTGCAAATTTAAAGATACTTTACATGATCATTGGGACATGGATATGACTGGAAGCCCAATTATAGCAGAGATAAAAGTAGGAAATGAAAAGAAAAGAATTGCATATGGGTTTTCCAAAACTGGTAACATTTTTGTCATTGATATTAAAGAATGTAAATTTTTTTTTAAAGATTCAATTAAAATTTTTAAAACTGAGATTAAAACTGATATACCCAATCAAACTTATTCTGATTTCCAAAAAAAAATAATTAAGCCAACTAATAATATGGTTTTAAAATATAATCTTAATAGTTATATTGAATATTTAAAAAATAATGGTGGTGATGTAGATTATATTAATTTTATTTCTAGAAATAGTTTACATGGTGAGGAATTTATTCCTCTTTCATTAAATAAAGATGTTATAATGTTCGGGATTCATGGTGGGGCAGAGTGGCCAGGCGGAACTTATGATAAGTTAAATAATCAAATAATTTTACCAACAAATCATTATCCCTGGATTATAAGAACTTTTTATACTGAGAAGAAAAAAAAAACTTTTTATAAGTTTAAAAATTTTTTTAGTAATATTGAAAATCATAAAGGAAAAAAAATTTATAAAGCAAAATGTCAATCATGTCATGGTGCTAAAAGACAAGGGATATAAGAAGCTGAATTTTATGGCGATAACTATATTCCAAGTTTAACAGGAATAACTTTCACAAATAAAATTAAATCATTAAAAAATAAAAAAACTTTTAATTATTCACATAAATATACTTCTTATGCAGTTAAAGCATCTAATAATGAATTAACACATCTAAAGGATTATTTTAATAAACTTGATAAAGATTTAAAAGAAAATGACTTACTAAATGTATCTGCTAAATGGCAATTATTTCTTAATAAAGATAAACAATTTGCTTCTAAGCCTCCTTGGGGAAAAATAACTGCTTACAATAAAGATACGGGTACAATTAATTGGGAAAAACCTTTTGGTGAAAGAAAAATCTCATCAAATAAAAAAATTAGAGGTGATATAAATTTTGGTGGGGTATTAAGCACTAAAGGAAATTTACTTTTTGCTACCGGAACACCAGATAAATATTTACGAGCGTTTAAATCTAAAGATGGAAGTGAGCTATGGAAGTATAAAATGGATGTAGCTGGTTCTTCTCCTCCAATGACTTATTTATATAAAGATGAGCAATATATAGTGATTAATGCAAGTGGCGGAAGATTTTTTGGTTTTGAAGATAAAATGGGTGATTATATTTATGCATTCAAATTAAAAAAACAATAATGAAGTACTATGTGTATATGCTCAAAACTCTTAGAGGGAAAACAATAACATACGTTGGATACACAAAAGACCTCAAAAATAGAATTAAGCTTCACAATAGTGGAAAGGGTGCAAAATTTACTAGAGGTCGTAAATGGAAGTTAATATACAAAGAATTATTTAAAACAAAAAGTAAAGCAATTTCTAGAGAATATTATATAAAGAAAAATAGGAAGTTAAGAAATTTAATTAAAAATAATTTATGAAAATATCAATTTTATTACCATATAAAGAAAACTTTTCTCCAATTTATGCAGGAGCTGTTTCTTTGTTTGTCAAAGATACTGTTAAGATTAGTAAATTTAAAAAATATATAACAGTTTTTGGAAATACAGATTTTAAAAAAACTTTTAATTTAAGATATAAAAATATTTCTCTTACTAAAATCAAGTTTCAAAGTCACAGTAAAAAATATGTAAAAGAATTTTTAAAAATTGAAGAAAATGCTAAATCAGATTTAATTGAAATTCATAATAGACCTAATTATTTATATAATTTAATTAATAATTTAAGTAAGAGAAATATAGTTTTATACTTTCATAATGATCCATTAACTATGACAGGTTCAAAATCAATAAATGATAGAAAATATTTATTAAAACATTGCTATAAGATAATATTTAATAGTGATTGGTCTAAAAAAAGATTTCTTGAGGGAATGCATAATAAATTTGTTAACAGTGATAAATTGTTAATTATTTTTCAATCAGCACAAAAAAACAAAATTGATTTAAGTAAAAAAAATAATTTGATTTCTTTTGTAGGTAAACTAAATAAAGCTAAGGGGTATGATTTATTTGGCAAGGCTGCAATAAAAATATTAAATAAATATCCGCAATGGAAAGTTAATGTAATTGGTGACGAACAAAGAGACAAAATTTTTTTTAAACATGATAACCTAAAAAATCACGGTTTTTTACCTCATAATAAAGTTTTAGATATTTATAAAAAAACAAGCATTGCAGTTGTTTGCTCTCGTTGGAACGAACCATTTGGAAGAACTAGCTTAGAGGCAGCTTCAAATGGGTGCGCTGTTATAATTAGCGACAAGGGAGGTCTTCCTGAGACCATCACGAATGGTTTAATTATAAAAAATTTAAACTCTGATTCTCTATATAAAAAAATAGAAAAACTAATTTTAGATATAAACTTAAGAAAAGAATTACAAAGACTATCCTTGAAAAATTTTTATTTGACACACAAATTTATTACAAATTTAATTGATCACTACAGAACAGAAAAACTTGTTGGTATTAATTTATTTAATATTCAAAAACAAAATAAAAATTTGCGTATTTTACATGTTACAAATTTTAATGAAAGGCATGATGGAAGACTCTATTTTAATACGGGGAGAAGACTTAATAATGGTTTTATTAGATTGGGTCATAGTATTTTAGATTTTAGCGATAGGGATATTCAAAAATATTATAAAAATTACAAAGATCTTAATGGTGCAAAAATCTTAAATTCAAAATTAAGAAAAACTTGTTATAACTATAAACCAGATTTAATTGTTTTAGGTCA
>Ga0114997_10004550_pt1 | contig 10721 bp, 18 predicted proteins | sample ArcticOcean_MG_C_2_FD_87045 | JGI IMG/M metagenome (GOLD analysis project Ga0114997, IMG submission 87045) | Marine microbial communities from western Arctic Ocean - ArcticOcean_MG_CB4_136 | ecosystem: Environmental > Aquatic > Marine > Oceanic | place: Arctic Ocean: Canada Basin | collected... | reverse complement strand
TGTGCTGAAATCAATTTACAAATTGTCATCCACCTACGGTCTGATAGATTTATTGCTTGTCTTTGCAGTAAGGTTCTAAATTTACATATTAGATCCATAACATTATCTAAATTCACACTATAAAGAGCCATCCTCATTTCATCTATAATAGAGAGGTCAATAGCTAAAGATTTATCAACCTTGCCAACTGTAAATCTATTAATCAAAAGATCCTTGAAATTGTGATCGGCTTCGATATATCTAACCTCCATTCTTAGCGCCCATCTATCCCAGTTTGGATCGTGAACAAGATGATCGGTATCGTCGTCGATTGAAGTACAACCGGGATACTCATTACTGGCACCAATAACGCTTCTGATCTCTGTATCTCTTGGTATACCATCGCCTATATCAACCTGACGTTCGTTAAGTGGTAAAAGCAATGCATTTTTCATGGCGCTATTACATTTATTACACTCATCCAAGAAGACAAGTTGTCCATCTGCAATCTTGCCTGATGTGTTACGGATTATTCGGTCATTATCTCTCATTTCTTTTAATGAGATATGGCCTATAACAAAATCAGGATCTAAATCTTGATCCAAATTCACTTTAAAGAAAGAGCAATTTAACAAGTGTGAAACAGAATTTGCCAAAGCAGACTTTCCGGTTCCTGGCGCTCCTATAAATTGAACATTTGTATTACTAACAAGAGCAGTAAGTATGCAATTGATTTCATCTTCTCTTTCTAAGAATTTAGAATTAAGTTCAGTCCTGACACCATCTAATAGTTTAGAGTTCTTAATGAGGGTTGAGTTGGTATTCATAACATTTCCTTTTTTTATGAATGATTTAAGTAAAATAATGAATGAGATTTTCATTATGTGTTTCTTTCCACATGTATATTATAGCTTAATTTTAATGGAAATTATTTCTAGTTAGCAAGGTTGATTATGCCCATGTGTTCGATAGCTTCGGACGTTTCGAGCATTCAAGCAATTGTAAAGATAATGAAAAGAATAAATTTATTTAAATAATTTGAAACACTTATGATCGCGCTCTCATACATAACAAAGCCCCGACAAAATCGAGGCATTGCCATAAGCATAAAGATGACTATTGTAGGTTGTAATCTTCAATAATCTTATTTATCTCGGTACTCTTTAAAGCAGAAGAGGCATTCCCACATAGATTTAAAGAGAATTCACCCAATATAAGAGCATAATCATTGTTACTTATATTATCGAAAGTTTTACAGACGCGTTCTTTTTCTAGGCTATCATATAAATATAATGAAACATCCTCATAATACTCTTCCTGTGTGCTCCCAGCGGTTCTTTTTATTCCTTTTGAAAAGTTTACACAATTTTCAAAAGTAGTAATGAATGTTGGGCCTATACCATTCTTAGAGATAGAGACATGAATAATAGCTTGAATAAGAACCTTACCAAGAGGAACAAGTGTTGGAAGAACAATAGATATAGCTATATTGTCATCCAATAAATACTTGCAGGCATTTATTATTTCCAACACATTGGTTACGCCTAGATCAAGCACTCCTATTTCAAACATAAACTGATCATCAATAGATGTACAAGAATCATCAGGTAGGTATATTTTTGATATAACAGGCTTAAAATCCGGATCATTAAACATGCCAATTCGATAACGAACCCCTGCCCAGTTGGCTCGAAGTTCAGAAAGAACAGGCAATATAGATATTTCAGGTTGTAAATTAAAGGTTTCAGAGAAGGTAAATGGAGGGGACATGTATTTTCCTGTGTGTATTAAAAATAAAGTTGTAGGGAGACAATAGAGCCTCCCTACAACAGGGACATTTTGGGGAATGATATTAGATATCAACTGACAATGTATCTAGGGACTTTAATGGCTTTAAGACAATACAACCAACAGCAACCACTGCATAAAATCCGAGACTTTCAACAACCTTCTTCGCATCTGCTCTGAGTGAGTCATTAATGATAAATTCTTGATTATCATCTCCTACTTTAACATAATATGTATTACCATACGATTCTTTTTGGGCAATATTATTATCATCTTCAACCATTGTTTTAAAATAATTGTAAGCCATAGTATTCATTCCAGCAGGAGACTGAGAATGTATGATTGACTTAGCTTCATTTCTAACATTAGCAGTCATCTCTTTAATACCCTTCAAGTCAGAACCTAGATTTCTCTCTAACTCCTCAGCTAATTGAAGAATGTCATGCAATTCAGTTAACATTGCCGATTCAGATCGCCCATGAACCCTGTTTTGGCTATTCCATTTTTTAACCTTGGCTTCCGCATCTGAAATCCTCGATGCCAAAGCATCTTGAACCTGAGCAGAAAGAGCAGACTGGGTTTGCTTATCTTTCGCTTGAGTTAAAGTGAAGAATTCATACCCAATCATAGATAGAAAGTTTTTAAGTTTGTCTATTTTTTCTATATTAGAAGGTGATTTCATAACATAATAATTAGAACTACTAATTCTAAGGGCATCCATAGACTTCAACATTGGCTTAGTAACCTTGTCATAAATGTCATTGTTGCCCCAGAAATGCATATGGTGGTCAACAGCCCTTACAAACTCCCTAGAAGCATCAGTTACTCCTGTTTTCAATAGATTTCCATAACTATCAAACACAATAGAATCTACCTGCGTTCTCTTGCCTTCTTGATCTGTTATTTTCTCATACCCAAGAAATTCAACTGTTATTGCTCCAGTAGAATCATCTACATGAACAGTCTTAGCTTCAATGTTATGGTTATTAAATTTAATCTTTTTCCATTGGGAGTCATATTTAGCTAGTCCGATTGAGGCCTTAAGTGAATGCTCAGAGAATGAATCAAGTATTGTTTGTGAGAAACCACTTGCTCGCGCCATGTCTTTTAATTGAAAAGGTGTATGACGAAATGATTGAGTTCTCCAAAAACAACAGAATCCAAACCCATCTGCAATTTTTTCCATACTTTCAGAGATATGGTCTATATTATTATTATTTAAAGACATGATAATTTTCCTTTTTATTTATGATTATTTGAGAATGTGAATTTCTTTTCACAATATCAATTTAGCATTTTATCATAAAAAATCCATTCCAGTTGCTAGTTCCAAGAGCAAGCATATCTCTATAATGCCGAGCTTATCGGAACAATAGAGAATGCAAAGGAAATGTCAATAATAAATCTTTAAAATTTATGAATATATAAAGATAATATCTACAAAAAAATAAGAACTAAATATAAGCAACCAAGTTCAAATTATGAATAAAGTTAAATAAAAAAACAAAGGATTAGTCGTACCAATTCAAGGAACAAATAAACAACTAATTTCAGGTAAATAAATAAATACTAATAAGTGTAATAATCCACAAAACCATAGAACTAATAAGTATCTAGTAGAACTAATAAGTAAGATTTCATTTTCAAAAAAATAAAATAAAAATATTAATATAGTGGCAAAAACTTTTTATTTGAAACCAAATACCGTCCTGAATTTTGGATCACAAATAATAAGTAATAAGCATGTAATTAATTGTTTCATTTTTTTAATTTTTTTATATTAATAACAGTAAATATTAAAAATTATCTGAACTCAAAACTCAATCTGAATTTTAGGTTTGAATATTTAGAATAAAAAAAAGAGAGCCACAGAAGGGACTCTCTTTTAAAGAAAAACATATAACATTCTATAAACAACAAAGATCATACACCAAAAGTATCGATGTGATTTAAAACTAGCATGCTTTAATTAATTTAGCAATAGCCAGAAAATCCCTAATATCTTTTGGGTTATCTATAATCTTATTCATTTCAACAAACCCATAAAGGCAATTTATCTTTTCATTAACCCTGTTAGAATAAGAAGAATCAAACAATTTATTACTATCAAATAATAGTATATTATCAAGTAATTTCTGTTCTATATCTTTTAATCCCTCAACAATCCATTGAAGTAAATTATCTTCATCTACATTAAATCTTTCTATTTCTAAAAAGCCAGACAAGACTTCAGCCTTAGTTTTTGCTGAACTATTATCTTCATTTAATTTATATCTAAGATAAAAATTAAATGAATTTTTATTTGTTTTTTTAACTGTAAGATAAAGTAAATCTGTTTTATATGTATGACTCATATCTAACACTCTTCATTAATAGGCGATTTATTAAAAAGCCATTCAATATCTATACTCATATGCATAGAACATAAATCATACCATAAGCAATTCTGACCTAAGAACCTTCCTATGTGGTCTGTAACATCATAAGAAGCTGGAGACTTAATAAATCCATGTTCAATCAGTTTATTTATTAAATCAGGACTTTGCTCTGTTGCCATTAACATTGGTATTGTTGACCCTACTTCTGGGCAGATATTCAGATCATGAGACAACCTAATACATTGAGATCTGTCTTCATATTGACCACCTACAAAGTATCCACTCTCCCCACTAAACACGCTAAAAATAATATTCATTTACACTCCTAATTTGTTATTCTTAATTTAAGATTTTACTTCTTTATCGCCAATATGGGTCAATCTAACCGATCTAAGAAAGTTCATATGTTTTGAAATACCAAAAGCAAATTCTTTAAAATTATAACAGTGAGTAATGTGAATATTTGATCTTTTAAGATAGACGGTAGCACAAATATCGCTCTCAGAGCAATAAGGACAACTAGCCCATAATCCTCTATATCTCGCGTAACTTTCCTTTTTTTTACCATCTTTGTTAAGATCAATATTAACTGCTCCATTTTCAATAAGAACTAATCTTATTTCTTCAGGTATTATAAAAAATCTACTTAAGGCGGGTGTTAAAAATGTAGAATAAATTTTCTCTTCACCATATCTTTTAGCAATATAGAACAGATTTTCATCTTCAGGGTCTTGGTAAACACCATTCTGATTAGCATTCATTATTCCTCTAATAATCATAACAATCTACCTGTAAATCTTTTGGGTTCCATTTTATTAATCTTCCGTTTATTCATTATTGGTTGTTGTCTTGCCTTTTCTTCATTGAATCTTTCGTCCTTGAAAAACATCTTCCAATCCCTATCAGACCAATCTTCTTGATCCTTTATTGAATAATGTAGGTTCATTGCTTTACCCATCACGCACCTCCCTCTGAAATACATAAGTGAAGATATCATTAATAGACTTACGCGCTTCGGCTTCGGTCAATTTGTGTTCTTCCCATTCGATCATAATTTTATTTATATCGCCCAGCGGTTCCGCGAACATTGGGGATACGTTAATCTTCATTTTTTTGCTCCACTCTGAGAGTTTCTCACTTACCGTCAGAGTTTCTTCAGTAATTTTAAAACTGCCTATTTGATCGTTCTTTTCCTTTAATATTAAGTGCTCCATATGCCTCTCATAATTCCTGCTCATTTTTCACCTTCTGTTTTTAATAAATCATCAGCAAAATCTTGAATGATTTCTTTGGTCTGTTCCAAAGCCAAGTGGTCTACTGTTTCCATTTCTTCGATTTCTTTTTCCATTAATTTTATTTTCAGGCTTAAATACTTTGTAAACAATGAAAAAGAACCATTTATTCTGTCAACAAGTTCTGTGTATCTTCGTGAGGATAGCGGATTCATCATTGGGCACCTTCATTATTTTTATCGTATGTTCTCCATTGCCCATCAAATTCTATTATGACGTAATCATCTATTGGATAACTAGGCTCTCCAGATTTGTTACAAGTTGTACAAATTTGAGGATTAGAATCGTCTAAATTTACATCAACATATTTTTTACCTGTACGATCACGATAAATTCTTCTATCAAAATGATCATGATTTTTAGTCTTTTTTAATTTCAACTTTGGCATTACCCTTCTCCATTAGGACTATACTTTTGAATGAATTTATTTGTTACCCATCCTAAGAAAGTTAAGTTTAAAGCGCACAGAACGATAGGTGCATAAGTTAATAAGTCGTACATGATTTCTCCTTTTTTTGTATTGTATAGTTAATAGAAAGTTTATTTGTATTTTAACTAGCGATAGATTTATATGACCTTATAATGTAATAATTAGAATATGTAATAATTGTAACGCTCATAATGATTATATCGAATAATTATCAAAATGCACACAGAAAATTTATGTTTTGACATTCTATTAACAATAAAAAAGTGGCGGTCAAATCCCTCGACCGCCACTATCTACTATATCTTCTCAATAATCTATATCTTTTCCTCGTTTACATCATTAGTATGTAAAAGTTAATATTTGAACCTAAGAGCAGAACACTCGTAAGCATAAATTAGTTTAATTAAAGATAAAGCTATAATCAAATTATCTTATTTTTTCCTTGATAAGGATCATACCTAGTAGGTATAAACATTACAGAACCACTAAGGTGATCTCTATCAAAAAAAGCAGAATTAGAAAACCAAAATTTACTTGCTCGTTTATTAAAAATCTTATCAACAGGATTTAAATATAAAGCACCATCAAATATTTCAATTCTATCCAAATCGTCATGATCAGAAGAAACAATTAGGAATTCAAATATTTCAGCAATTGAAAAAGTCCTACCATTGCTTGGTAATAATTGCTTCGGTAAAATATCTTCATTAATAGAAAATAAAATAGGATATTTAATTGATAGCTTCATTCTAATGCCCCTTACGGTCTATAATTTTATGCTTCATGTGTATATGTAATCTGAATTATAGGCTATTTAAACATCTGAAATTGATCTTCTTGATCTAAAGATGGAGGAACCCATCTTAGTGTGCTCTCCCCTTTGAAGCCTTTCTCCCAAACAAACCAAGCATAGCACATTGCTTTAGCATTATATTTTTCAAAATCAGCATCCTTTGCAGTACCAATACGAGAAGAATGAACATAAACATACTTTAAGGGATACTCTTTAAAAAGTTTATATCGGGATTTTGTTTCCAAAAATTGTATTTTTAAAAACAGCATAAGTTGATTCTTATCTTCAAGTAATGACATTCCCTTTCTTATAAAACTTTCTGTCAATGAGAATGGAGGATTTGTTATTATATCCCCATCCCAAGTACCCTCTGCGGTCAAGAAATCAAGCCTATTACCATAGCCCCGATCTATAAGGTCTGTCGACCTTACTTCTTTGCCGTGTTTAGATAGAACTTCGGCTATATGGCCTTGCCCACAAGCAGGTTCCCATAGTTTATTATTCATCTTATGACAAGATAAAAACAATTCAACACCCCAAGGTTCCGTGGCATAAAAATCATTCTTTTCTCTTTTTTCTGAATTTTTACTTCTTAATACAGAAGATCCTAATACTTTCATTTTTACTCTTTTTTATCATTTTCTTTAAGTCTTTTTCTAATGAAAAATTTAACATCATTACCCGGTACACCAAAGGAGTACAATGCCACATGCAGAGGAACATCTCTCATAAAATCAAAAGCCTGATTAGAGCTATAAGGTTTAATAACTAAATACCCAGAAGGTAATCTTTTTATACTTATAAATAAAAGACTAGCACTAAGGTGGTCATAAAAAGAATTTAAAATATTAGACGATGTTATCTTTTGGAAGGTTAAATCATCAGCGCCCTTTAATGTCCTATGGCTAATAAATATACTTAATATAGAATATTCTATTGGATCCAAGTAATCTGAAAAATCAAGAATAGTAATTTTATCTAAAACGGAACTTGTTATTTTTCCAAATTTAAATAGCAATTTTAAATCTATCATGCTTTGCATCTTACTCTTCTTCTATATTCTCTGGCTCTGAATGTAGTTCATTATAAGTGTAGATCCCATTTTCTGATAAAGCCTCTATTATCGTAGAAGCTATATTGGATATTTTTGAGTATTTTATATCTATATTAATACACTCTGAAAGTATCTCTATTAATAACATGAACCCATGCCACATCAGTAATACTTTATCGTCAGCCGATGAAGATTTATTTGATAAAGATATATTTCCATTATCATCCCTATAAAGTAAGAAAAAACTTGAAACTGTATTTAAATCAACATGACTTTCTTCGGGTTCTTTTTTGATTTCATCATGATCTAATTCATTGCCGAGATTTGTAATATTCATTTTTTTCCTTTATTTAAATCTGAATTGTATAATTTCATAATCGCTTCATTTTCACTTATACAGGCTTTGCAAACCAACATGAAACTTTCTTTTGTTCTAAAAATCATTGTTATACTACTTTCATGTTGTTTGGTTTTTTTTATATCTTCCAACAACTCAATACTTTCTGAATAATGGCATAATTCACATTTCATAATTATTTAAAGAGCTAGGTTTTATATTTAAATTTATCAGAAGGGGCGGGCTTAGAAAGAGTTAATTTTTTAAATTCTTTAATATCTATATCCATATAGTCCATGTGGGGACTTTTTTGATCTTTTAATTTCAGCATCCATTGAGTTCTATAGTAATCAACAAGAGAATCTCCCTTCCCTTTAGAGTAAACAACAACTCCAATACAGAGATGATAACCCTCAGGGTCTAATATTGAAATTAATCTATCAGTAAAGTATCTTTTCATTTTAAAAGATGAAGACCAGAAATTAAGTTCTTTAATACTTTCAGTTGTTGCCCACCTACAATCCATTTTGATCTCCTTTCATAGGGTCTTTTAAAATATATTTATATTATTCATAGGGTCTTTTAAAATATATTTATATTACTGCTTAAGTATTAATTATTACATTTATGATAAATATCTTATATGAACATGTATAAATAATATTATATATATATTATATCAATACATGATCATGTATCAATAAGAACAAGAAACAATTGACAACAATATAACAATTATTTCTTTTCAGATGGTATACTTATGAATTTAGACTTAGGCCAACCCCATGAAATTCTTTCATAATTCCAAGCCTCTTTAATCGCTTGAACATTTATTGGTAAACTTGCTAATAAATATCTGCTATCTTTTCGATACAAAGACCTAGATTGCCTTATCCAAGACCTAGTTGCTGCTATGCTTAATTTACTTTCAGGCTTAGACCAATCGGCATTATCATATAGATCATTCCAAGTCAGGCTATATTTAGCTAAACATCGTGTGTAATTTGGATTCGGCCTAACATATCTCTTGGCGTGTTGAGCAGTCTTATGTTTTTGGAAGTCTAACAATTTACCTTGATGCCAAAGACGAATAATCCCAAATCTAAAATGACTAGCCCAAGTGCTACTATCTGAACTATAAGGGCAATATAGCTTGGCTTCTCTAACACCTACCCCAAGAAGATGAACCTTTGCAGTCGGAACTTTTCTTACCACCCTCATTACGTTACGAAGGTACTCTTGCTCGGCTTTGGCTGAAAGGTTTTGAGAGATTCCACCAATAGCAATTAATCTATTTGCTTCTATCATCTTAGTTAATTCTTTGGCACTTCCTTCTCCTCTCTGATAAATTGGAACAGGAGCAAGACCGACGCTTATCATTTTATTAAGATACTCCCCGCTGATCTTTTTATCCCCAATTCGGTCGAGAGCCATATATTCCCAAAACCTTACCTTTTCGGTTTTAAGATACATACAATAATCTTTCAAGGTAACAATATCTTTACCTCTTACAAAGTTTGTAAATCCCCCGCTATCCAACATAGTATTCCATTCTGGATGCAAGCCTTCATTAATTCGATCTCCAAATAATGCAAAAGAAACTAAATTATGGAATTTAATAGGCATTAAGAGCCATATGTTATTTTAGGAATAGGTATAGAGCTAGATAAAGAAAGATCTCCAAATTCTGAAATAGGGACAATTGATATCCCTCCTCTCTTATTGAAGTCTCCAACTACTCTTAAGAATTTAGGTTGTATAAAATCAAATATATCTTTAGCAATTCTTTCAATCCCAACTTCATGGAAATGACCATAATTACGGAAAGAGAATAAATATATTTTCAATGATTTACTTTCTACAATATATGCTTCTGGTATGTATTGTATATAGACTGTTGCAAAGTCAGGTTGGCCTGTTTTGGGACAAGCACAAGTATATTCAGGGCATTCCCAAGTAACGTAACTAAAGCCTTCTCCTTTCCACGGTATTTTCTCTAACTCTGCCTCGTCTGGCGTTGTTGGGTATTTAGTTTTGGCATTCCCAAGGGATTTTAATTGCGAAGAATTCCCATGAGACTCATATTTTTCATCATCAGTCATGTTGTAAATCCTTTTATTTTAATTTAATTGTATGTTCTATGTTGTTGCTATTTAGCAATTCTGTAATGAGATCACTAGTATCTTTGGCTCTATTTATAGCTACGGTGATATAGATTATTGATTGACCATTATCTTCTATTTCGTCATCATTTAATTCACTGCTATTAAGTTCATCTTCATCCCAAAAAGGATCAGTCCAATTTCCTAACAATTGATCGACTTCTTGTTGAGAAAAGCCCAATATGTCCATATCTACGCCTTCTTTCTTTAATTCAGATAGCACGTCACCTAACAGCCCGTCGTCCCAAGATGCTATCTCTCCGAGCCTGTTATCGGCAAGGGCAAGAGCCTTTGCTTCTGTTTCTGACAAGTCCATAAATCGGACAGGAACAAATTGCATACCTAAGGACTGAGCAGCCTTAAATCTTGTATGTCCTGCAATTATTTTGTTATCTGCTTTTCTAGCAATTATAGGAGAAGAAAAACCAAACTTTTTTATACTATCAGCAATTTGATCTATCGCTTGGTCGTTAAATCTTGGATTCTGATCCCATTCCACCAATTGATC
>Ga0114997_10004549_pt1 | contig 10723 bp, 8 predicted proteins | sample ArcticOcean_MG_C_2_FD_87045 | JGI IMG/M metagenome (GOLD analysis project Ga0114997, IMG submission 87045) | Marine microbial communities from western Arctic Ocean - ArcticOcean_MG_CB4_136 | ecosystem: Environmental > Aquatic > Marine > Oceanic | place: Arctic Ocean: Canada Basin | collected... | reverse complement strand
GTTTGGTCCATTAATAATTATAATATTATTACTCATACAATTCTTATACATTATGAAAAAAATAAAAAAAATAAAAATTAAGATAAATGGTAAATTTTCAACAATAAATGAAAGTTTAAGTCTATCAATTTTTCTAATACAACTAAAAATTCCACTTAAAAAAGTAGCAATTGAATTAAATAAAGAAATAGTAGATAAAAATAAAATGAATAAAATCAAACTGAAAAAAAATGATAAAATAGAAATAGTTCATTTTATTGGAGGTGGTTGAAATGGAAAAAGATAGATTGGTAGTAGCAAAAAAAAAATTTAGTTCCAGATTAATAGTTGGTACTGGAAAATATAAGAGTATGCTAGAATGTGCAAATGCCATAAGATTATCAGGAGCAGAAATTGTTACTGTTGCGGTAAGAAGAGTTAATATTTCAGACAAAAAAAAACCACTACTAATGGATTATATAGATCCAAAAAAGATTACCTATCTTCCAAATACAGCTGGATGTTTTAATTCTGAAGAAGCACTTAGAACATTGAGATTAGCTAGAGAAATTGGAGGATGGAAATTAGTAAAACTCGAAGTATTGGGTGATAAAAAAAATCTATTTCCCGATATGATTGAAACTTTAAAATCTACTGAAGTTTTGACTAAAGAAGGATTTAAAGTAATGGTATACTGTAGTGATGATCCATTAATGGCAAAAAGATTAGAAAATGTTGGTGCATGTGCAATTATGCCTCTAGCGGCACCCATAGGATCTGGGCTTGGAATTCAAAATACAACAAATATTAAGATTATAAGAAGTCAAACAAAACTTCCTGTAATAATTGATGCTGGTTTAGGTCAGGCATCCGATGCAGCTATTGCTATGGAGTTGGGCTGTGATGGAGTTTTAGCCAATACAGCAATTGCAAAAGCTAAGAAACCATTTCAAATGGCGCTGGCATTCAAAAATGCGGTTATTGCTGGAAGGCAATCATTTTTAGCGGGGCGAATAGAAAAATCCATATATGGAAGCGCATCCTCTCCAACAACGGGAATTATTTAAGCTGCTGGTTTTTTAGAAAATTTTTTTTTAAAAAAAGTTTTCTTTTTATTAGGCTTATTTTTATCTGCGCTTTCGAAAGATCTAAACTCTTTTTTTTGCTCTTCTAGATTTTTTAGTTTTTCTATATGCTTTACAATTTCTATAGTTTTTTTAGTTTTGCTTTGAAGATTAATTATATACTCAGGAATAATGAGAGAATTATCTGCAATAATATCTATTTTAATTAAGTTTTTTTCTTCGAAATATTTTAAATCTTCAATAAAATTTTCCTTCATGAAGTCTGATATTTTTTCACAGATCTTTAATTCCACAAATTTTGCTTTTGTTAAAACAGCTTTAACCTCTACTAATTTGAGAATTTTCATTGCAAAGGACTCATCCGTAAGAGTAACCTTCCATTTTACAGCACTTTCCCGCAGTCTTTGTCTGGACATTTCTAATAATCCAAAAGTGCTAATTCTCCCTATTTGAATTCTTGCCCTGTCAGTTCTACACCTCTCTTTAAGCCTTCTCTCAACCAATCTTCTATTTCCAAAACTTAACATGTCTATAAAATCAATGATTATTAAACCAGATAAATCTCTGATTTTAATCTGTCTTGATATTTCTTCCGCAGCTTCAAGATTGGTATCTAAAGCAGTGCTTTCAACATTTTTTTGTTTTATCGAACTTCCAGAATTTATATCAATTGAAACTAATGCTTCTGTTGGATTAATTACTAGGTATCCACCAGATTTTAATTTAACTTCTAAATCATAGATTTGGTTTAATTTCTCTTCTATATTTTCTTTAAAGAATAAAGGAACTTTCTCTCTATATTTTTTTATTTTTTTAACGTGAGATGGCATCATTAACTTCATGAATCCTTGCGCTTTTTTATAACCGTCGTTACCTTCAATAACTATGCCGTTTGTATCTTCATCATACATATCTCTCAAAGTTCTTTTTATAATATCACTTTCTTGATGAATTAAAGAGGGTGCTATGGAATTTAAAGCTGTATCCTTAATGTCATTCCAAGTTTTTAATAATGTTTGAAGATCATGATCTATATCATTTTTTGTTTTATTTGATCCAGCAGTTCTAACGATGAGCCCCATTTCTTTTGGTATAGTTATATCGTTTAAAATTGTTCTAATTTTTTTTCTTTCACCAGGATTAAAAATTTTTCGTGATATTCCACCTCCCTTTGGCGTATTAGGCATTAAAACAATATATTTTCCAGCAATAGAAATAAAAGTACTTATTGCAGCACCTTTTTGACCTCTTTCATCTTTTAATACCTGTATCAAGATTACTTGATTGGGTTTTATGACTTCTTGTATTTTGTATCTTTTAGATCTGAATCTTGGTACTGGCTTTTTTATTTCAGGAACTTGTAGTGCTTGATCAGCCTCTTTATTTGCTGACAATTCATTAGTTGTTATTAATTCTTCAGATATATTTAACTCTATTTCTGACTCAGGTTTAACTTCGACTGGATCATTACCATCCAGATTGCCCTCGTTAATATTTTTTTGCTCTTGTTTTTCACTTTCTTTTAAAAGTTCTTCTCTTTCTTTTTTTTCTTCCTCTTTTATTTTTTCTAAATCACTTTGAGGAATTTGGTAGTAGTCTGATTGAATATCATTGAAAGATAAAAAACCGTGTTTATCTCTTCCAAAGTCAATAAAGGCAGCCTGCAAAGATGGCTCTACGCGACTAACCTTACCAAGGTATATATTGTTCTTGATTAGGTTGTTTTTTAAACCCTCGTACTCGTAGTCTTCAATATTATCACCGGATTTAAGCACAACTCTAGTTTCGTTAGGATGCGAAGCATCAATGTATAAATTTTTTTCCATATATGTGTGTCTAATTGTTTCATTTTATTTAAATAATTTTAAATTTTGTTTTAATTCAGATGCCTTAACTTTAACAAATTCATATATATAATAAACTAAAATGCACCTAATAATCAAAAATATATTTATACTAATTTTTAGCGTGGGTCTATTAGGCTCATTTTCAATATTAGCTGTTTTATGGGCTTTTTCTAATAGTTTACCAGATTACAAATTTCTTAAAAGCTATAAGCCATCAGTTTCAAGTAAAGTTTACTCAGGTGATGGGGAATTAGTGAATGATTTTTCGACCGAAAAAAGAATTTTTGTTCCCTACAGTGCGATATCAGAAAAAGTAATTAACTCTTTTTTGTCTGCTGAAGATAAAAATTTTTATTCCCATCCTGGAGTAGATGCAAGAGGCGTATTAAGAGCTGTAATAAATAATATTTCTAATGTTGTGTCATCAAGAAGGCTGGAAGGAGCGTCTACCATTACACAACAGGTAGCAAAAAATTTTTTATTAACTAATGAAGTGAGTTTAAATAGAAAAATAAAAGAAGCAATTTTAGCATTCAGAATTGAAAGAGCCCTTTCAAAAGAAAGAATATTAGAACTGTATTTAAATCAAATTTATCTTGGTGGAGGAGCTTATGGAGTGGCTTCTGCCAGTCTAGAATATTTTGACAAGTCAATTAGTGAATTGAATTATGAAGAAGCTGCTTTACTGGCAGCATTACCAAAGGCGCCAAGTAGATACAATCCTTATAAAGATATAATATTAGCTAAATTCAGAAGAGACTTGGTGTTAAAAAATTTATATGAAAATAATTATATTAAAAAAATTGAATATGAAAAACTTATTGATACAAAAATTAAATTAAAAAAAAGAAAAAAAACTTTTACGGAAGATACAAGCTATTATGTTGAAGACATTAGAAAAGATGTGATTGATCAACTTGGTTATGATAAAGTTTACAAACAAGGATTAAACATAAGCACGCCAATAAATTTAAGTTTACAAAAAATTGCTATAGAATCCTTAAGAGAAGGTTTAATTAATTATGATAAAAGAAAAGGGTGGCGTGGACCATTATTGAGTGGAAAAAAATTAGATAAGTGGAAAGATAAACTAGACAATTTTAGATTAGAAAAATCAATTAATTGGAATTTAGCCATAGTAAAAAAAATTAATAAGTTTTCTACAGAAATTGAAACTGAGAATGGATTGAATGGAATTATTAAGTATGAAAATATTTCTTGGATCAAAAAAGAATTTACTGAAATTTTAAAAACTGGGGACGTTATTTATGTTGAGAATATAGGTGACAATATATTTTCTTTAAAACAACTACCATTAGCAAATGGCGGAATAGTTGTAATGGACCCTTTTACTGGTAGAATTTTAGCACTAAGTGGTGGCTTTAGTTTTAAAAAAAGTGAGTTTAATAGAGCAACACAAGCATTAAGACAGCCTGGTTCAGCGTTTAAACCATTTATTTATGCTTTAGCTCTTGAAAATGGTTATACTCCATCTACTTTGATTTTAGATGCTCCACTTGTTCTAGAGCAAGGATATGATTTAAAAATGTGGAAACCAGAAAATTATGGAAAAAAATTCTATGGACCCTCTACACTCAGAATGGGATTAGAAAAATCTAGAAATTTAATGACAGTTAGAATTGCACAAGATCTTGGTTTAAAAAAGATAGTTAATTTTTCAAAACAATTAGGAATTTATGATAATCCAAGTGAATTATTATCTATTTCATTAGGTTCAGCTGAAACAACTTTGTTAAAACTTACATCAGCCTACTCTTCATTTGTTAATGGTGGAAAATTAGTAAAACCAATAATGATTGATCGAATTCAAGATAGTGAAGGAAATACAATCTTCAATAACGAAAAAAGAAAATGTGCAAACTGTGATCAAATATCCTTTTTAAGTAAAAATTATCCAAAAATAGAAGATGAATTTCTTCAGATTTTTACACCTCAAACGGCTTATCAGATGACTTCAATATTAGAAGGTACCGTTCAAAACGGAACAGGAAGAAAACTAAAAGACCTTAACTTAGATTTGGCTGGAAAAACAGGCACTACAAATGGTAATACCGACACTTGGTTTATTGGGTTTACTTCAAAACTAGCAATAGGTGTATATGTTGGTTCGGATAATCCAATATCATTAGGAAAACATGAGACGGGTGCAAAAACAGCGTTACCAATTTTTAAAAGCTTTGTGAAAAATGCAGTTAAGAAAGAAGATGCAAGACCATTCAAAGTTGCAGATGATATTTTAATGAGAGTTATTGATCCTGTAACTGGCAAGAAAGCTTTGACAGAGAGTAAATCAACCATAATTGAGGTTTATAAAAATTTAGAAACAGCTATTACATTAAATGACGATATTAATAATAGATTAAAAAATAATAGTATATTAAGGTTTTATTAATGGAAAATGAATATTTAAACCATAGATCTGAAATAGAAAAAATTAATCAAAGAGTTAAGGAGTATCTTTGAAAAAAATAATATTTATTTAAAATTAGAAGAAAACAATCAAAAAATGCTAGAAAGTGATTTCTGGCAAGATAAATTAAACTCCCAAAAAATAATTAAACAAAAAAAACTATATGAAGAGCTAATAAATTCACATGCTCATTCTGTTAAGTCTTTAGCTGATTTAGATGAATTAAATGAATTGGCTTTAGAAGAAAAAGATCAATCCATTAAAAATGAAGTTTTAGAAAGTATTAAAGATTTAAAAAAATTAGCAAAAAAAAATGAAACAAAATGTTTCTTATCCAATGAAACTGATAGTTTTGATGGTTATATAGAAATCCACGCTGGTGCAGGTGGAACTGAAAGTCAGGATTGGGCCGAAATGCTGAGACGAATGTATTTAAAATGGTCTGTTATAAAAGGTTTTAAATCAGAGTTGATTAGTGAACATAAGGGTGATGAAGCTGGCATAAAATCATCAACGATAAAAATTGAAGGAGACTACGTATTTGGATGGTTAAAATCTGAATCCGGGATCCATAGATTAGTAAGAATTTCACCATTTGATTCGGGTGCAAGACGACATACCAGTTTTGCAAGTGTTTGGATTTACCCTGTTGTTGATGAAAACATTGATATCGAAATCATAGAAAAAGATTTAAGAATTGACACTTACAGATCCAGTGGAGCGGGCGGTCAACACGTAAATACAACAGACAGTGCTGTAAGAATTACGCACATACCATCTAAAATAGTTGTTCAATGTCAGAATGAGAGGTCTCAGCATAAAAATAAGGACACTTGCATGAATATGCTTAGAGCAAGGCTTTATAATTTTGAAATGAAAAAAAGAGAGAAAGAAAATCAAACATTAGAATCATCAAAATCAGAAATAGGATGGGGACATCAAATTAGATCTTATGTTCTTCACCCTTATAGAATGGTTAAAGACAATAGAACAAATTTTGAAAGTTCAAATCCCAACAAAATATTAGATGGAGAAATTGATGATTTTTTAGAAAGCTCACTTTATAAAATCAAATAAATTAATTTAATAAATTGTAATAATTGAAGTAATAATTATATACCAGCATATATGCTTGAATATCAAATATCTATTAACAACCTGTCAAAAGTATTTGATAATGGTTTTAGTGCCCTCAAAAAAGTTAGTCTTAAAGTTAAACAAGGTGAAATACTTGCAATGCTTGGACCTAATGGAGCTGGTAAAACAACTCTAATAAGCATTATTTGTGGGATAGTTACCCCTTCATCTGGAACGGTTACCATTGATGGATTTGATATTATTAAAGATTACCGTGAAACCAGATCAAGAATAGGAATGGTTCCTCAAGAGCTAAACCTAGAATCCTTTGAAACAGTTTTTGATACCGTGTCTTACTCAAGAGGTTTATATGGCAAACCTCCCAAACCAGAACACATCAAAAAAGTTTTAAAGGACTTAAGCTTATGGGATAAGAAAAATCAAAGACTAAGACAATTGTCTGGTGGAATGAAGAGAAGAGTTTTAATTGCTAAAGCTTTATCTCATGAACCAAAAATATTGTTTCTTGATGAGCCTACGGCTGGTGTTGATGTTGAACTTAGAAAAGATATGTGGCTAGTAGTAGAAGAGTTGAGAAAGACAGGTGTTACTATTATTCTAACTACTCATTATATCGAAGAAGCTGAAGCTATTGCTGATCGAGTGGCAGTAATTAATCAAGGTGAAATTATTGTAGTTGAAGACAAAAAGGAATTAATTAAAAAGATGGGTCATAAAAAATTAACAATAGAACTACAGGACAAGATTATGAAAATTCCAGAAGGATTATCTAAATATAATTTGGATATTGGTGAAAACAATATATCTCTAATTTATACCTATAACGTTCAAGCTGAGAAAACAGGGATTACTGATTTATTAAAAGATTTAAAAGATGCAGGCTTAAAATTAAAAGACCTGATAACAGAACAAAGCTCATTAGAGAAAATTTTTGTTGATTTAGTTAAGGAGAATAATGAAAATTAATTATTATGGATTTAAGGCTATTTATCTTCATGAGATGAATAGGTTTAGAAGAACATTAGGTCAATCTCTTCTTTCACCTGTAATATCTACATCATTATATTTTGTAGTATTTGGTTCAGTCATTGGAAGCTATATTCAAAAAATAGATGGTGTTAGCTATGGTTCATACATAGTGCCTGGATTATTGATGCTTACTTTATTAACTCAAGCAATAAGTAATACGTCCTTTGGAATATTTTTTCCTAAATTTAATGGAACTATTAATGAAATTTTAGCAGCACCTATTTCGTCACTTGAAATTGTTCTTGCTTTTGTTGGAGCAGGTGCGACAAAAACATTAATTGTTAGCGTTGTAATCTACTTAACTGCATCATTTTTTGTTAATGTGAGTGTTGAGTATCCATTGTTAATGATTTTTTTATTAATATTAGTTTCTTTTACATTTGCTTTATTTGGTTTTTTAATAGGTGTTCTTAGTTCAAACTTTGAGCAAATGTCTATCGTTCCATCTCTAATTATTACACCAATGGTTTTTTTAGGTGGAAGTTTATACTCTCTAGATATGCTGCCCTCTTTTTGGCAAACTGTAAGTTACTTTAATCCAGTAGTTTATTTAATTGATGGATTAAGATTTTCATTTTATGGAATATCGGATTTTAATATTTGGATAAGTGTAGGATCTATGATTCTATTTTTAATGATATGTGTCATCTCTGTTTCAATATTATTGAAAAAAGGTTACAATATCAAAAGTTAAGATTGATTGCAGAAAAAATAAAATCCATTATAAATCTACGAAGATGAAAATAAATTTCTTACAAAAAAAACCTTTTTGTATTTTTGAAATAGAAAATTTTTTAACAGATGATCAGTACAAGACTTTATATGATAATTTTCCTAATATTTCTGCAGATAAGCTAATTAAATCAAAAGACCTTAAATACTCATTTACCAGCAATTCAGACACTTACCAAAAAAATAAAAATAATGAATGTATTATATTGTTAGAAAAAATTTTTGATGAATCTTTTTTTTTGAAATTATTGAAACAAGTAAAAAAAGAAATTTTAATTTCTAGAAAAAATAAGCCTATGAATTTAATTTCTCTTATTTTTAGAAAGATTAAAGTTAACAACACATTAAAAAAAAAAAATTTTTTAGAAAAAATATTTTACTCATGTTTTAAATATACATTTGAATTTTCATATATGGATAAAAATAGTTGTATTCCTCCTCACACAGATTCAATGGCTAAAATGATTTCAATGATGATGTATTTTCCTACTAAAGAGATTGAAAACCAAAAAATTGGTACAACTTTTTATAACTCAGAATATAAAAACTTTCAAAACAAAGGCCTAGGGCTTTTTTTAAAAGAAAATAAATTTTTTTTCAAAAAACATTTTGAAGAAACAATTACATTTCCATATAAAAAAAAAAATTTGTATTGTTTTATAAAATCTGATCTATCTTGGCATTCTGTTAAACATTTAGATATACCCGCAAGTGTAACTAGAAAATCTATTAATATTAACCTTAATATGTAAATGTATTTAAAAATTAAAATTATCTCTTGGATTAAAAAGATATTACCAATGAAAATAGTATATATTTTGATATACATTAGAGATATACCTGAAAAGATTAAAATAAATTATTCTAGAATTATTTTAAAATTTTTAATTACCAATATTTTTGATAAAGATAATAATAAACTATTCACTCTTAGAAATTTTGGTGGATCAACTGTTTCAAGAGGTTTTCATCTTTTCAAATCTCAGCCCGAAATAACAAAATGGATAAATAGTTTTGATGAAAACTCTTGTTTGGTTGATATTGGGGCAAATATTGGTCTTTATTCTCTATATGCCGCTAAAAAAAAACATTCAGTTTTAGCTTTTGAACCAGAGTCTCTTAATTTTGCATGTCTTAATTTAAATATTATGGATAATAATCTAAAAAAATATATTTCTGCTTACCCAATATCTCTTAATGATAATAATGATATTTCATTTTTAAACTTACGCACTATGAAATTTGGAGGATCTGGAAGTACTTTTGGTAATTGTTTAGATGAACATGGAAATACATTTGATCCTATTTACAAACAAGGATCTATTGCATGTAAACTAGACGACATTATAAAAAAGAAAAATTTTCAAGCCGACTATGTTAAAATTGATGTAGATGGTAATGAGCTAAGTGTTTTAAAAGGAATGCCCGAACTATTAAAAAGTCCGAAATTAAAATCTATCTGTATTGAATTGCATCCTGGTACAGCTAGTGGAAAGGAAATAATTGATTTACTTAAGATTAATTTTCAAAAATATAAAAAAAAACAATGGTTTAATAATCAAGAAGTTTTTAATTATATTTTTGAAAAATAGTCTTTAAATTGATAATTTAATTCTGCCGGTTAGAGTACAGGACTCATATGCCTGAGATCAGTGGTCGTGTTTCGTGTCCTGTGACCCTTTATTCAATTTTCATTATTCTTCGGCACACTCTAGACATACTATAGGCACAGTGAGTAGGAAAAATGGGATTAAAAGTTAAGATTAATTACACTTCTCTATTTAAAGTTCCTCATCTTAATTTAGTGACGTAGAAGTAAAATTTAATTAAGCACAAGATATAGTTTTTATTCAATCTTAAGTAGAAACTTAATAATATATTCCATGGATCTTAAGATTAAACTTTGTTTAGATAGAGAATGGTTATTAAAAAGAAAAAAACAGCCAAAAAGTCAAAACGTAAGACCAAAAAAAAAATTAAGATTAATTTGGTCAAGCGATCATCTAAAAAAAATAAAATTATTAAAAAAGTTAAAAAGAAAAAAGGTGTGACTAAAAAGAAGTTACTTAAATCAATTAAAAAAAATAAGTTAAAGAATAACAATAAGAGAGAGAGGATAAAAATGAGCACAGAAACAGTAAAAAGTGGACGATCTCCAATGCTAGATACGTCTCACTTAAAAGTTAAATTCCCATTTAAAGAAAAATATGGAAATTTCATAGGTGGAAAGTTTGTTGAACCAAAGTCTGGTAAATACTTTGACAACGTAAGCCCAATTAATAATGAAGTAATTTGTTCCATAGCAAGATCAGATGCAAAAGATGTTGAGGCTGCATTAGACTCTGCACATGCTGCTTTTCCTACTTGGGGAATTACATCAATAACTGAAAGATCAAATCTACTACTTAAAATAGCTGACGTTATTGAAAAAAATCTAGAACTATTAGCTACAGCTGAATGTTTGGATAACGGAAAGCCAATCAGAGAATGTATGGCAGCTGATTTACCTTTAGTTGTTGATC
>Ga0114997_10004548_pt1 | contig 10724 bp, 7 predicted proteins | sample ArcticOcean_MG_C_2_FD_87045 | JGI IMG/M metagenome (GOLD analysis project Ga0114997, IMG submission 87045) | Marine microbial communities from western Arctic Ocean - ArcticOcean_MG_CB4_136 | ecosystem: Environmental > Aquatic > Marine > Oceanic | place: Arctic Ocean: Canada Basin | collected... | reverse complement strand
TGGGTGCATGAAAATTTGCCACTCTAATAAAATCAGCCAATACCTAAATTCATGCATGAGGGGAAATGGGGAAACCGGATGTGGAAAATGTTGGAAGTGCTTTAACAAAAATGGGCCTATTGGTAGAAGTATAGACTGTTCTTCGTTCGAGATCTCCACATTCCTGAAAAAACGGCCTCTGAGAACTGCTATGCATGCTCTATGGGCGATAAAACAGATGAATTTAGAACACCTAGTGCCTGATCTAGAGCACTTATTGCAGCACGATTTTTCATGGTGGGAAGATTATTACGCACCCGGATTAGAACTATTGCCTGTTGACTTAAGAAATACTGTTGAAGATAACTTGAAGCTGAATTTAGAAGTTATGAGAGACCACAGCCAATTGACTAGCATCAATCTATTCCCATAGCAGTAGTTTTGAACCAGAGCGTGAATAATAATTGCGATGCCTTCAGTGTATATTTACCACAATACACTTCATAACAATAAATGTTCAGACATCCTCTTGAAGTATGGTTGCACGCACGGTTTCATGACGGATGAATTGTTGACCACTGGTCTCAATTCTGATGAAGAAAAACTATTACCTTTCCATTCCAAAGTTTCAATATTTAGGGCTCCCTTTAAATTATTTTCAAATTTGTCCTCCAATAGGTATCTAGTTAATAATTTAGTAAAGAGGGATCTTAATCAAAAATACAACAAGGCTCTTCTAGGGTATGTATGGACTCTCTTAGAACCTGCATTATTGGCATCAGTATACTATGTGTTGTTCATAATAATTGCAAAACATAGTGAACCAAATTATCCGATGTTGGTTCTTCTTGGAGTTATTGGCTGGGGAATGTTTGCACGTATCCTAAATGGCACTGTTAATTCATTAACTAGCAACTCAGGGATGATTAAACAAACAAACCTTCCTATGGAAGTTTATTCGTTTTCTCTGGCAGTTACACAATTAGTAATTACTGCAATATCTCTACTAATTGTTATTCCATTTATGGTACATTTAGAAATTAGCCCCTCGATTAATCTATGGATGCTACCGGTTTCAATAATCTCATTGATGATTACTGCATGGGGTTTTGGTTTAATTTTCGCAACTGCTAATGTCCTGTTTCCCGATGTCTCGCACTTATTCAGATTCATCATCAAGGCTGGTTTCTTCTTGTCACCTATAATGTGGACATACGAAATGATGATTGAAAGAGCAGGGCCAGATTCAGTATATCTTGATATTATAATGTTGAATCCAGTGGTCGTACCATTGACCTGCATGCGACACGCAATTGAAGGGACGACCCCTGATTTTGAAACGGTGCATGTTATTTACGCTGCACTATTCCCCGTTTTATCATACCTAATCGGTTCGATTATTTTTATGACAACTTCTAGGGGGGTGGTTACACGACTGTGAATTCACCTGTGCTAAAATTAAACGATATAGTCCTAGACTATCCCAAAACGGAATCTATCGTAAGTTTCGTTAAACGAAAACTGAGGGCGTTTTTGGGAAAAAAAACAAACATGCCCCACTACAGAGCACTTAGTGAAATCGATCTCACAATAAATAGAGGTGAAGTGATTGGTATTATCGGAAGAAATGGGTCAAGTAAATCTACACTGCTCAAAGTTATGGCTGGAATTTTCGTTCCAACTGAAGGACGTGTCGCAATCGATGGAGATATTTCACTACTCAGTGGAGTTGGCCTAGGAATGAACAAAAACCTGACAGGTAGAGAGAATATTCACCTTTACGGTAGCATACTTGGACATAGCAGAGATACTATGGATTCGCTTACTGCCGAAATCATTCAATTCAGTGAATTACAAGATTTCATTGACGAGCCTTTACGTACATATTCTTCAGGCATGAAAGCGAGGCTTGGCATTTCAGTAGCTACAGCAGTCAAACCAGATATCTTACTAATCGATGAAGTTCTAGGAGTCGGCGACCCAGGGTTCAAGAAAAGAAGTCGAGAAAGAATACGCCAAATGATGGATGATTCAAATACTGTTGTGATGGTTTCTCATTCTTTTAGCCTGCTCAAGGAAATTTGTGACCGTATGATTATGATGGAAAAGGGTTCTATCAAAATTATTGGAACCCCTGATGAAGTTATTTCAAAATACTATGAAATAGAGGGGAGATGAATATTATTTCCCCATTCCCCAAAAAATAAACAGGTGAAAATGATGAAAGTTAGAATGAATTCTAAACGAGGAAAACTAGTTCTTGTATTTGAACTAGAAGAAGACGATCGGCCCATGCCAAGCGAAAAGTTTTCGATGGACTGTAATGTTGTCACAACTATACTTCCTGAAAATTTAGACCCAGATACAATACATCCGGATCTACTTGGCTTGTGCTGCATAATGATGGTTGAGCCTTTTATTGGTCACACAATCGAATTACCAAAGCCGGTCAGTAAGGATTTTTTTGAGGGCCATTCAATGGTTACTTCAAGATATAAAATTTCTAACATAGATGAAAAATTACGTCCCTGGAAACCCCCCACGGATTCCAACACTGGTCTAGCATTTAGCGGAGGGGTAGACTCCACTGCTGCTCTTTCAATTCTCCCCCCTGCAACTGTATCAGTATTCCTTGATCGTCCACTAAAAAAAGGTAAATCTCTTTACAACAAGGATGCTGTAAAGCAATCCTGCATCGAAGTTAAAAAACTAGGATATGATGTGCATGTCATCGAATGTGATTTGGAATATGTTAGAAAACCGGTTGGTTTCCCTGTAGATCTTGCAAATTCCGTTCCAGCTATTCTTCTCGCTGATTTTTTGAAACTAGATTGTATCGCATTTGGAACAATAATGGAAGCGAGTTACCGCATTGGCCATCCATTGTACAGAGATTACCCGAATAGTAGTCACTACAGGCACTGGGGGGGAATGTTCGCTGCAGCGGGTTTGCCTCTCAATCTACCAGTGGCCGGTATTAGCGAGATTGGCACCTCGATAATCTGTAATGATTCCCCAATTGGATATATTGCACAATCATGTATGCGTGGTACATGGAAAAAACCTTGTCTCAATTGTTGGAAGTGTTTCAGAAAGCAAATTTTGGATAGTGCAATCAAGTCGGAGGTAATGAGTAATGAAACTTTAGATTCCATCTTTAACAATACGGAAGCCCTAAGGTTTGTAAGTGACATACCAATAAAGCATGAAAATGTTCTAACTTGGGCTACAAATAGGCTGCAAATCGACCATAAATTATTTCAGTTACTGAAATTACGAGTTAAAGGTGATTCTAAATCACATGATTGGTTGAATAAATGGTATTCAAAATCACTAATACTAATTCCCGGAAAATATCAAGGACATGTTAAAGAAAAAATCTCCCAATTCCTCGGCACCATGAGTGAGAGTGATGAAAAAATGGTAACCTCGTGGTCCTTGCAAGAACTCATTGAATCCGATTTAACTAAAGAACACTCAGATAGATTGATTGAAGAAATGAATAGGCATATCAACACGTTTCGCAAACCTATTTTCTCATAAGATTAGCCCCTGTCGTCTAAACCTAATCAGTTTCCGAAGTATAAATTGAGGCGAAGGATGAAGAACAATTGGTCATTAGCATATATTATTAGCAAACGAAGGTGAAACATTGGATGACGAAATTTCAGAAGAATATCTTCTTCGAATTAGAAGAGATAAAATCTCAAGAGAACTCGACCGAACTAAAAATTCGTTCGCGTATCGTATAGGGACAATTGTTGCGAAATCGATTCGGTTTCCTCTATTAATTCCAATAATGCCATTTTGGATGGTTTGGTTTTGTATCAAATATGGATTAGAAAGATTAGGATTGGTTTCTGCCCATCAAATTTCCAGTGGTAGAACAATTGACATTCCAAAGCGCTGTGTTATACTGTTCCCAACAAATGGTGTGGGGTTGGGGCACTTTACGAGATTGTTTGCTATTGCTAAGAGAATTCGAAAACGAGACCCCGGTGTTGAAATTGTATTTGTCACTACAATGTCGGCACTTCATTTGGTTGAGGCTGAGGGTTACCCTGCATACCATTTCCCAGGTAAATACATGTTCAATGACATGACATCGGCTGAATGGAATACCATAACTGAAGAATTCATCGCAACAGTATTCGAAATACATAGGCCTAGTGTTTTTGTTTTTGATGGAACATTTCCTTATCGCGGAATGTTAAACGCCATTCGGAACAGAGATGGATTGACTAAAATTTGGCTACGAAGAGGCACCTTCAAAAAAGGGGCCACCAAAATCCCAGTGGATAGTATCGAACATTTCGACCGGATTATTCGCCCAGGAGATAGTTCTTCTAGGCCAGAAGAGGAGATTGAATTTTCAACTCCGTTAAATTTAATTGAACCGATATTATTTGCTGACAAAGGTGAATTATTTCCCAAAGAAGTTGTACGTACAAGGCTTGGAATTACGAGCGATTCATTGGTTGTATATGTGCAACTTGGTGCTGGGAAAATAAACGATATTGAAAGTGACCTAGATCGGATAATAAGGATACTGAATGTGCACAATAATCTACAAATTGTAGTCGGTGAATCTCTAATCGGTAAACGATTGAATGTTGTTGGAGAAAGAATAAGAACTATTCGGGATTATCCTAATTCGCTTTCGTTCAATGGATTCGATTTTGCAATAATGGCAGGTGGATATAATTCATATCATGAGGCTATTGAATTTGCTCTGCCTACAATATTTTTGCCAAATACTGAGACCGGAATGGATGACCAAGTTGCAAGAGTCAAAGCAGGCGCAGAGGCTGGTGCTTGCATTATGATTACCGATCAAAATGACGAAAGTATTCAAAATGCTGTGACAAAAATGATTAATCTTGAAGAACGGATGAAATTTGTTGAATCGTGTACCAAATTATCTAAATTAAATGGTGCCAATGAAGCAGCTACTATCGTTCTTGATTACATTGGATAATCTACCAAATCATCTCTTTAGGTGCTGGAAATTTTCTTTTTGTAATTGGGTGAGGAATATATTGTTCGTTATTTTCTTGGGATAAGTTTTGGTGCCAGTTCTCAAAAGAAGCACGATACTCTAATCTTGCACCGGTAATTCCATTCCATTCTAATGCAAATTTGCCCCCCTGGGATAATGATTCGGACCTTACGCTAGCAAGTAATAGTGGAATTGGAATCTCTTCGATTGCATCATCGCCAAAAATGGTTCGAATGCGTTGTTCATATTCAGCATCGGCAGATACTCTGACTCCATCAAAGAATCCGATTTTTCCAACAACCTTATCGGCCCTAATCATCAAAGAAATACATGCATGCCGGATTGCACCCTTACTATGGAAAAGGATCTGACTATTTTCATCTATTCGCAAATATTTAGTTGAACAAGCCACGATCTCTTCTCGATTTTCCAATAGATTTACTTGAAGTTCAATCTTGTTGGGGTGTAACCAATCGTCTGAATCATGGAATGTTACGTATTCGCCCTTAGCTTTCGACAAACCTTCGTTTTTTGCCACATAAGTCCCGCCATTACGCTTCATTCTAATTGGTTTGATTCTGGGGTCTTTTTTAGCTAACTCTTTCAGAATACTAAATGTTTCATCTGGGCTACAATCATCTACAATAATTAATTCTAGATTTGTCCATGTCTGATTTAAGATTGATGATACAGCGACTGCCAATAATTCTTCAGCCATGTATGCAGTCATTATTACAGATACCAACGGACCGTTAATTTTTACTATTTTATCAGGGGAGTATAACGATTCGACTGTAAATTGATGATCTACAGATTTACTAACAATTTTTGTCCTGTGGTCTCCAATTTCATTAAAAATATTAACAAACATGCCAAAGGATTTCTGTGTCTGGCCAAGTTCTCGATAAATTCTAGCCAAACATAGAATATACTCGAGGTTAGTTGGCTCCATCGAAAATCTCTCTTCCAACATCTCAACTGCTTCATTCGCCTTTCCAATTTTAGACAAAGACAATGCGAGATTTATTATTGGAACATGGGCCAAATGGGAATACTGTATCAGTTCATTCGCAGTATTATCAATGGCTAACAAGCAGAATTTGATTACTTCGGGATAATTTTCCTGATGATTTGTTAGTAAATTGATTAATTCGACATAGGGTGAAAATTTATGCCCATATTCAGGTGAATATACCATATTTTTTAGTAATATTTCTAATTTCTCAAATTCATTCGATTTTAAATAATATTTAGCAGTCCCCATCAATGCATAATAGTTATTTGGTTTTAATTCCAAAACCTTTTCCCATCTCTGTTTAGCTAAAGTAAAATTAAGTGTTTCTTGAGCAATCGTAGAATGCTGTACCAACGCTTGAATATTATCTGGTTCTCTTTTTAGAATATGCTTCAGCAATGCCTCTGCTTCTTTGAATTTCTTTTGCTTTCTAGCTCCAAGAACCTTCAGCAGGATTGGACCTAATTCATCATTTCTGAGCCTTAAAGCCCCTTCAATAACTTCATTTGCTTCATCATAATGACCCAGTTCAATTAGTAACTGGCCATATTGGACAATGTAGTGGTATTTATCTGGACACTTTTTCAATAATTCTTTATAGAGAGGTACCATCTCCTCATATCTCTTCATTTTGTATAAACAACGTGCGAAATAATACTTTGCTTGTATCCAATCAGGTTTCAAAGTAATGGCTCTTTCAGAATAGGTTAGCGAATCAGAGAATTGGCCTTTATTGAAAAGTATAACCGCTGCACTGAATAATGCATCATGATTTTTTTTATCTGTTTGGATAATTTCGTTTAACTGCACTAAGGATAATTTTGATGTTTCAATTATTGGATTCGCTATCTCTTCAATATCATCATAAATATTCAATTCATTTTCATCAAGCCCGAGCAATTTCCATGTTAATCTCTGACAGCCAATATCGACCTTGATATTTCCTTGTCTTCCAAAGTCTGACAAGGCCCATGTCCAATTTGAACAACCTGAATTGAATACTGTTCCTTTCCCTTCAGCTTCAATTAGTTGAGTTTCAACTTTTCGTTTAGAAAATAGACGATGTCTCGCTTGGCCTTGACCAATTATATTGACACTATGATTTGAAAAGGATTTATCCCAAGAAGTACCCATTATTCCTTTGATAACTAAGCCATTATTGAGATGTAGGTCGCCCCACGGACTTCTTGCTTTTGACCCCGAAATTCTAGCCTGGGTTAGTGGATTCTCTAATCTCTCTCCAAAGTCAGATTCCGGTGATGTTGGCGTAGTACTAATTTTGAAATCACTTGAATCGACCTTCACTAGATGTTGACCCGCCTCTGAACCAAGATGAATATAATTCATACCAGACGATACTGCTTCCTTTAGCCATGAATCCATATTTAAAGTCAAATATCTAGCGGGTCCCGTTGTTACTAGATACTCAATTTTTGAACAATCAATTTCACCTCGATCGACATCTAAATCGGAAATATATTCAATATCAATTCCGTTTCTTTCAATAAATCGAATAAAAGGATAATCCCACCTTAAGGCGTCGCCACCTCTTGGATTATACATTGGTCTAAGGTAAGAGGTTTCAGTGGAGCCAACGGGGTAAAATAACTGTTTTATTTTCTTAGGACGCTTCTTATGGATTACAGTTGCAGAGGCACCCCCCCACCAATTTCTGGCCTGCCAAGTAATTGTGGAAAATAAGAGTACTAATCCACTCGGTTTTGGATTCGTTATCCAGAATGGGTGTAGATAGGCAGAACCATCGTCTAATTCAAATCTAATCAGATACAGCCCTGAATGCCAATCTTTGGGTATATCAATTGAATGTACCTCTGGCCAATCGCATCCGTTCTTTACTGAACTTGAGATTGTTTTTGATTCGGGATTCCAGAAATCCCTGTACCCTACATGAAAGTAATCTGACATTGCTACTTGACGCGCGCCTGTTCCCCCGTACCATCCCAAACGGAAAATACGTAATTTGCAATTCTCACCATTCGGTGTTGCACTAGCGGCATGGACTTGAAGAGTTGAACCCGAATGGACGACGGGTTTGGAGGGGTATCCTAAAATCCGGCCTCCTGCTTCCATATTCCTAGGAACTTGCCAGCCAAAGGCCCCGAGCATCTGATTCTCTTCTCTGAGTCCCAGGGTCAATTCCTCCTTTCAGAATAAAGATTCTTGTAGGACGGAGTCGCATTAATAGCAAGCATACAATTTGGAGTTACAATTAAAGTTAGAGATGCCAAATTAACAACTGAAGGGTATTCGAACCCCCTTCTTGCCTCCCCCTCCATGAATCAATGGTTTAAGCCTCAGTTTTCTAAGTGTTTGGTAACAATCGACCCGATGTATTGAATTGCAGGGTTGGATCATTGAAGCGAAAGGCTCACCCATCGATTGTAGTACCTGAGCGGCACGGTTCGAGAAACCACATTGTGGCTCCCCTGGTTCTCCTTTCATGAATAGAACGAGCGCATGCTCGTCGACAATTGCTTGCAGTTCTTCTGGCGTCCAGTCCATTTTTGTGTTCCGGTTCCTTCAGCATGTGGATGGAATGCAGTATCACCTGCTGTTTCGGCTTGGGCTTTAACCGGAACACAAAGAAGAAGAACTGACGAGAATAGTCTGTAGCATGACAAATAAGAATCCCGTATCCAATATAGAAATTAATAGGAAATCTAGGAATTTAGATACTAAAACAAACTTTTTGATTACAGGTTATGGAAGATCTGGAACAAAGTATCTGTCAAAAATGTTGAATAAATCCAAGAAATGGACTGTTCTTCATGAACCACGGAAATCATTTGATGAAATAGATAAAGGAAACAAACAAACAAACATTGTGCAGAATGTATTTGACAGCAACAAAAACTATGGGGAGGTTAATTCTTATCTGAGATTTCACTATCAGAAATTAGATATTGGGAAAATGGGAATCATCATTAGGAATCCACTTGATATTTATTTGTCAGTATGCAATAGGAAGAATGAAATGCAACACACTACTTACTTGAATGATATTGTGAATGCCTACGAGAATTTTATCACAAGTTATGGGAGCAAAATATTCTTCTTGAAATTTGAGGAGATTATTGGAAATCCAGTGAAAATTTCAGAATTGTGTGCCTATTTGGAAATCAGCGATTTAACAAAGAGTGATTTTGTAATCGATAAGATTAATCAGAATAAAGTTGTAAAATATGAAAAGTTAGATGATTTGCCAAAAGGTTCTGTTAGTGAAATAGCGAAATTAATTAAAATAAAAAAGTGGTATGACGAAGTTCAAAGTTATTATTGAACTATTTTCCCTAATTGGGTAATAAATTGTTTTTGCCGTTCGTAAAGGCCTTTGGTTACTTCAGATGTAGGGAAGGTTTTACTCAAATTTTTGCCTGAAAGAGCCATTAGATTATCAACTATTGATTGGGGTGATGGTTCAAACGAGTATGCAAGACGTAAAGGTGTTTTTTCAGAGATTCTAATTAACAGGCGATCGTCTACGATTGTTTGCAATTCATTCATCGGCCACCCATTAGTACACATTACTGGTATTGCGCGATGCAACGCTTCGAGTAAACTAATACCAAATCCTTCAAAACGAGATGGGTATATTATCAAGTCGGCAGTACCTACTAGACTATTCATTTCTTCTCTCGGCAAATATCCTTCAATCAATTCTAAGGAAGAAGGGCAATCTCCTAATTCGTATTCACTCCATGGCCTGATTGTTTTCAGAATAAAATTGTATGGGTGCTTTTTTGGCATTAGTTCAATTGCTCTTAGCATTACATCGACCCCGCGTCGAGAACGCCACCCCCCTAAACCTGCATTCATCAACACTTTCACTTTCTTACGACGTGAAAATATATTCAATATGTTTCGACTCGAAGGGCGGGACGATTGCCTAATGGGGTCGGGAATACTCCAATTCACAACGGTACAATCGATTTCATGTTGACGAAGAACCTCTCCAATCACTGGAGTTTTGGCTAGAACAACCATTCCATTTTCTACCGAATGCCTTACCCCCAATATCCAATCTTCGGTATCCTGATTATTGCCATCCACTATTGCCCATTCAAGATTAGGAATATATACAATTTTTGACCGAGCCGGTATGCTACTGATTAAAAATAAATTTATTTTTTCTAAAATAAATAATACATCGATTGAATTCAACCATTCACTAATCACTTTGCCTTTCGGAATCGACCAAGAGGTGGGGTCATCTGATTCTTCTGATTCTTCTGATAGTGTTTTTATTTGCAAATTATTGAGATGAAAAATTTCAATTTCGTTAATCCCGCTTTCGGTTAAAGCCCAAGCAATTATTTCTGCATCTCTATGCAAGCCCTTGTGGGGATTTGCTGGAGAAATTATTCCAACTTTCATGATTTCATCTCGTTGGGACTTATTAATCAATATTGAATACTTATGAGTTTATCAGAGGCACCATGCAACTATAATGAGTATTATTATTCAGGCTTGCTGACGGCCAGCATCGAACATTTCTCGCAACGAGCCATCTTCGAGCATTTCCAAAGCGATGTCAGATCCGCCGATCAATTCCCCATTGACGTATATCTGAGGCATTGTTGGGAAATCCGACCATGCGCAAACTGAAGGGATTGCACGAGGGTCACTTAGAATATTAACGGAAGCGAAAGGCTCGCCCATCGATTGTAGTACCTGTGCGGCACGGTTAGAGAAACCGCATTGCGGCTCTCC
>Ga0114997_10004547_pt1 | contig 10727 bp, 12 predicted proteins | sample ArcticOcean_MG_C_2_FD_87045 | JGI IMG/M metagenome (GOLD analysis project Ga0114997, IMG submission 87045) | Marine microbial communities from western Arctic Ocean - ArcticOcean_MG_CB4_136 | ecosystem: Environmental > Aquatic > Marine > Oceanic | place: Arctic Ocean: Canada Basin | collected... | reverse complement strand
GATAATAGTCATATTTCTGGAACAAATAGTGTCGGAGCAATGATAACTTTTGGGAACGAAGGGTTTATTAAAAAGAGATATAGAAAATTTGATATTAAAACAAAAGGAGCAGAACAAGATGATTTTGCAATGTTAAAAGAAGTTCTGACTAGAAGGTTTAAGAGAGCAATGCTTGAAAAAGGAAACTACTTAACTTTACCAGATTTGATACTAATTGATGGTGGAAAAGGCCAATATTCAACTGCAAAAGAAGTATTAGATGAATTTGGTTTACATGATCTACCCATGATTGCTATTGCAAAGGGTAAATTTAGAAATAGTGGAGATGAAACTTTTTTTTACAAAGGTGAATCCTTTAAGTTTGAAAGGAATGACCCTACTCTATTCTTTATGCAAAGACTTCGTGATGAAGCACATAGATTCGCAATTAACTCTCATAGAGCTAAAAGAGCCAGGGGAATTACAAAATCATTACTAGACCAGATAGAGGGTATTGGATCTATTAGAAAAAGAGCACTATTGAATCATTTTGGTTCAGCTAGAGCCGTTGAATCAGCTAGTTTTGATGAAATTAAAACAGTTCAAGGTGTTGAAGAAAAAGTTGCAAAAAAGATATATAACTTTTTTCACGAATAATTATGCTTAAAAAAATTCCAAATATTCTAACGATTGGCAGGATAATAATTGTGCCCTTTTTTGTTCTCGCATTTTATTTGCCAGGTTTTTATGGGGACTTAACTGCATGTGTATTATTTGTGATTGCATCATTTACTGATTTTTTGGATGGAATGTTGGCAAGAATGATGGAAGAAGAATCTAAATTAGGTGAATTACTTGACCCAATTGCGGATAAAATTATTGTTGCTACTGCTCTGATATTACTTGTAATGAGTGGAACAATTAGACACTATGAGGTTATTGCTGCAATTATAATACTAACAAGAGAGATACTAATTTCTGGTTTAAGAGAATTTTTAGCTAGAGGAAAAATCAAATTACCTGTTACTAATTTAGCTAAATTAAAAACTTTTTTACAAATGGTTGCAATAGCACTTCTGCTTACTGGAGAAACAGGAAATAAAATTTTAAACTTTCAAGATTACAACGCTCAAACTATTGGCATGATTTTACTGTGGCTTTCAGCATTTTTGACTCTGTATACTGGCTATAAATATTTAAGAAAAGGCATTGACCACGCCATGTCTGAAGATAGCAAAAAATAAATTACTTATTTTTTTCTAACTAAAGCTTGATAGCTTTTATTTAAATCAATTATTGTTTCACAAACTTTAAATTGGTTATTAGCAATGCATGAAACTGGAGTTACCTCCGCAGCTGACCCTGTTAAAAAACATCCAACAAAATCTGAAAGTTCTTCAGGTTTAATTTTTCTTTCAATAATTTTAATGCCTTTAGATTTTGCAATCTCGATTACAGTTCTTCTTGTTATGCCATCTAAAAAAGAGTCTGGAATTGGAGTGTGTATTTCTCCATTCTCAGTTTTAAAAAAAATATTTGCTCCAGTCGCCTCTGCAACATTTCCCTCATAATCTAACATTAAAGAATCTATATACCCTTGTTGTTCTGCTTCATGTTTTGATAAAGTGTTAATCATATAAAGACCTGATGCTTTTGTATCCCACGGTATTGTATTTGGTGGCGGTTTTCTCCAATTTGAAATGTTCAATCTAATTCCATTAACTTTTAATTTTGGATCAAAATATGATCCCCAATCCCAAGTTGCTACAGCAACATGAATTTTTGTTTGTTGTGCAGAGATTGCCATCATCTCACTACCTCTCCAAGCCATTGGTCTTACATAGCCGTCTTTTATATTTTGAACTGAAATAATTTCCTTACACGCATTATTTATTTCTGCTTCTGAATATGGAATTTTAATTCCCATTCTTTTAGCTGAATAAAAAAGTCTTGTAGTGTGCTCCTCTAGTTTAAATATAGCACCATTATAAACTCTTTCACCTTCAAAAACACAGCTGGCATAATGAAGTCCATGGTTTAAAATATGAATTTTAGCATCAGCCCAATCAACTAGCTCGTTATTATACCAAATTTTACCAGATCTTTTATCGTAGGGTATCATGTATGAAATAAATTTTTTATTTTAAAAATATCTTTGTATCTATAATATGTCAATATAACTTACCCATAATGAAAGAACTTTTATATTTAAAAGATGCTCAGTTAAAAGAGTTAATTGAAAGACTGTTTACTAGCTACAGGGAGTCTTTTGCAGATGCTAGAAAAACACTGGATAAATACTCCATTGGGATAGCACATCACAAAGTTTTGCATTTACTTTCAATGTATGAAGGAATTACGATTTCAGGAATGCTCAAAAGATTAAAAATTACCAAGCAAAGCCTTAATAGAGTATTAAAAGATTTAATAAAAATGGAAACTATTTTTTTTAAGAAGGATCAGCAAGATACAAGAGTTAAACATATTTTTTTAAATAATAAAGGTAAAAAAATTTTTGAAGAAATTTTTATTTCACAGAAAAAAAGAATACATAATGCCCTTCTGAAGTCCACATCAGAACAAGTTTTAAATTTTGATAATGTTTTACAAAAAATAATTAATGAATGAATTTATAGCACATATATTAGTGGTAGATGATGATGACAGAATCAGGTCACTAGTTAAGCAATACTTAAATGAAAATAATTTTTTAGTAACCACCTCCAATAGTGCAGAAAATGCTGTTGACAAAGTTTCAATTATTAAATTTGATTTGATTATATTAGACGTAATGATGACTGGTAAAAGTGGACTAGATTTTATCAAAGAAAATAAAAAAAAAATTTATACTCCAATAATTCTTTTGACTGCAAAGGGAGAGACAAATGATAGAATTGAAGGACTAGAGATTGGCGCAGATGATTATTTGGCAAAACCTTTTGAACCCAAGGAACTTGTTTTAAGAATTAAAAATATTCTTAATAAAACTATAAAAAAAGATCAAAAAAGAATTATTGAATTTGACAATATAAAAATTGATCTAAATAAATTATTAATATTTAAAGATGGAAATGAATTTAAAATTAATATTACAGAAAAAATTATTTTAAAAAAAATGATTAATGATCCTGGAAAAACATTTTCAAGAGAAGAAATTGGAAAATTAATTAACCTAGATAAAGAAAGATCTATTGATGTTATAATCACCAGATTAAGAAAAAAAATTGAAGCTGATCCTAAAAATCCTAAATATTTACAAACACTAAGAGGTGCTGGTTATGTTTTATGGATTGAATAATATGTTTAAGAATTTTTTTCCTAAAAGACTATTTTATAGATCTCTACTAATTGTAGCCACACCAATAATCATTTTACAACTAATTATCACCATTGTTTTTTTTGATAGCCTTTGGATAAAAACTAATAAGGGAATGACACGTGCTTTGGTTGGTGAAATCAAAACATTCATTGCAGCTTATGATAATGAAAAATATAATAATAATGATTTATCTGATCTTTTTTCAATCTATCTGGACTTAAACGTTGGTTATAAAGAAGAAAAATTTTTAAAAAAAAAACAAAATAAAAGATGGTTTAGTCCAATCGATAGAAACTTAAGAAGAGAATTAAAAGAAAATATAGGTTCTGAAAATTATTGGTTTGATACGACAGCATACAAAGAGCTAATTCATATAACTATCAAATATAAAAAAGGATATTTTCAATTTTTTATTCCTAAAGATAGAGTTTCTGGTACTTCTGCTAGAATATTTGCAATATGGATTACTCTTCCAGCTTTTTTGTTAATAATTATTGCAATTATCTTTTTAAAGAATCAAACAAGACCCATCCTTAATCTGGCAAAAGCAGCTGAGAGATTTGGTAGGGGTGAGGATATTGATGAATATAGACCCTCTGGTGCTTTAGAAATACGAAAAGCTGGTTTTGAATTTGATAAAATGAGAAAGAGGATAATGAGGCACTTAAACCAAAGATCTGAAATGCTTTCAGGAATAAGCCATGATTTAAGAACACCTCTAACAAGGCTTAAACTTCAACTAGCTTTAATGAAAGATGAAGATCTCTCAAAAAAAATGTCTTTAGATATTGATGAAATGGAAAAAATGCTTAATGAATATTTACAATTTACTAGCTCAAACTATCAAGAAAAAAATGAAACATTTGATATTTCCGAATTGATAGAAAATATAATTAACAAATACACTAATAACAATATCTCGATGAAAGTAATTCCAAGAATATATATGGATGGTAGAAAAAATTTAATTCAAAGATCAATTAATAATTTAATTGATAATGCTCTTAAACATGCAAAAAAAATAAATCTAATTTTATCAAAAAAAAATAATAACATATTAATTATAATAGACGATGATGGACCTGGAATTCCAGAGCATGAGCGTGAAAATGTTTTTAAACCATTTTATAAATTGGATAAAAGTAGAGGAGAATCAAAATCAAGTGTGGGGCTTGGTTTGTCTATAACATCAGATGCTATAAAATCACACGGTGGAAATATTTTGTTAGAAAAGTCACCTCTGGGCGGCCTAAGAGTTAAGATTTTTTTACCTTTGTAGGCTTCTTTTGTAATCCTTTTTTTTCTAATTTTTCTATTTTTTTTTCAAGAATATCTATTCTTTTAATTAAAATATCTGTTTCTTCCTTACTGGTAAGCTTCATCTTAAAAACTATTTCATCTCTCTTTGATTTTAAAATATTCAATATTTCAGAACTTAAATCTTTATAGGAAATAAGGCCTTGTTCAAATAGCTTAGCTAATTTATCGATTACAAATTTTGATTTTGTCATATATTCGTTTATACAGTTAATATACTTTATAAGTAGTTTTTTAAAAATGTTTATTAATAACTTTGACCCAGTTGCTTTTCAAATTTTTTCACTAGAAATAAGATGGTATTCATTGGCTTATATTGCTGGGATTTCACTAGGATGGCTATACTGTAAAAAAAAATTAATCAAAGATCACCATGTACTATTTATTTTTGATGACTACATCACTTACTTGATTATAGGAATAATTCTAGGTGGGCGAATAGGTTATGCATTATTTTATAACTTGGGATATTATCTTACAAACCCTTTTGAAATTTTGATGGTTTGGAATGGGGGGATGTCTTTTCATGGTGGTGTAATAGGTGTTATTGTTGCTTCTAAATTATTTTCAAATAAATATAAAACTAATCAATTTATTTTTTTAGATTTGGTTGCCGTATCGGCTCCTATCGGTATTTTTTTTGGAAGAATTGCAAATTTTATAAACTCAGAACTTTATGGAAGAGCGACAGATGTTCCTTGGTCTGTACAATTTATGTTTATTGATAATATTAAAAGACATCCATCTCAACTTTATGAGGCTTTTTTAGAGGGTGTTGTGTTATTTATTATATTGGGTTATTTTTTTAAAAAAAACTATCTAAAAATACCTGGTCAAATTTCAGGTTTATTTTTAATCTTTTACTCATTATTTAGGTTCTTCGCTGAATACTTCAGGTTTCCTGATCCACAAATAGGGTACTTAATTTTTAATTTAACATTAGGTCAATTAATAAGTGCTGTATTTTTAATGTTAGGCACACTTCTATTCTTAATCAAAAAAAATGATAATTAAAAAAGATTCTGTATTAAGTTTAGATAAATTTATAAATGAATCTCTTTATAATAAAAAACTTGGCTATTATATGAAGAGCAACCCTTTTGGAGAAAAAGGTGACTTCATTACCTCGCCTAATATTTCAGTATTATTTTCTGAAATGATTGCAATTTGGGTAATTTCTTTTTGGGAAAATCTAAATTGCCCAAAACAATTCAACCTAATTGAGTTAGGAGCTGGTAATGGAGAAATGATGACTATAATGATTAGTACCTTCCAGAAATTTCCTCAATTTAGAAATAGTTGTAATATAAAAATCTTAGAAAAAAGTAAACATCTTAAAAAATTACAAAAAAAAATAATCAAGGATCGTAAAGTTGAATGGTTAAATGATTTAAAAAATTTAAATAATTTACCCTGTATTTTTATTGCCAATGAGTTTTTTGATGCCTTGCCAATTAAGCAATTTATTAAAAAAAAAGGTAAGTGGTTTGAAAGGTATGTTAAATTTAATAACAAAATAAAATCAGAGTATTTAGATATTCTATTTGATATAAAAAAACTCGAAGAAGAGATAAAATTTAAGATATCTTTTAAACAAAATTTTATAGAATATTCTCCTCTAGCTTTGGAATACCTTAAAATTATAACTAATAAGATTAATAATAACGATGGTGGCATTTTGATAATAGATTATGGCTATCTTGAAAAAGAAATGAAAAATACTATTCAGGCAGTTTCTAAACACAAATATACTAATATTCTTAATAATTTTAGAAATTCAGATATTACATACAACCTAAGTTTTAATCTGATTTCTCAAATTATAGGAAAATTAGGATCATTTTTCCAAGCAACAACAACACAAAAAAAATTTCTAACTAAGTTAGGAATAATCAAAAGAGCTGAAATACTCTCTAAAAATATGCTGTTTAGCAAAAAAGCTGCTATGTACTTTAGGGTTAAAAGATTAATTGATGAGAAGCAAATGGGTAATTTGTTCAAAGTAACATTTATAACAAATAAAAAATGCAAATTTAAATTAGGATTTTAAATTGATTAAATCAAAAAAATTATCAAGATTTACTGAGATAGAACATTTTTTCTTCAACAAATTGGGTGGTAAATCTAATGGTATTTATAAAAACCTAAACTGTGGTCCTGGTTCTTTTGATAATAAAAAAAATATAATAGAGAATCTGGCTCTTGTAAAAAAAAAGATTAAATCTGGTTTGAATAAAATAGTTTTATTAAATCAAATTCACAGTAATAAATTTTATTACATAGACAAAACATCAAGGCTTAACCATAAAAAATTTACAGGTGATGCTTTAATTACAAACAAATCAAATACACCTATTGCTATTTTAACTGCAGATTGTGCACCAATATTATTATTTGATAAAAAAAATAAAACTATTGCAGCAATTCATGCTGGCTGGAAGGGTGCACATAATGGAATTGTAAAAAAAGTCATAAAATTTATGATTAAGAAAGGTTCATCTACTAATGATATCACGGCTGTTATTGGACCATGCATCTCACTAAAAAATTATGAAGTAAAACAAGACTTTATCAAAAAATTTATAAAAAAAGATGTAAAAACTAAAGTTTTCTTTAAAAAAATAAGAAATAAAATTTATTTCAACTTAAATAAATATATTGCCCACCAATTAAAGAGCCTGAATATAAAAAGAATTGAAGTAATCAATAAAGATACTTTTGATATAAAAAACAATTTTTTTAGCGCTAGAAGATCTTTAGGTCGCAATGAGAATGATTATGGTAGAAATATTTCTGTAATTATGATTAATTAGCATAATTACATGAAATTACTAGCTGGAAATAGCAATAAGCCTTTAAGTAAAAATATTGCAAAATACCTAAAAAATAAACTAGTGAATTCTAGTATAAAAAAATTTTCAGATGGTGAGATTTATATAGAAATTAATGAAAATATTAGAGGCAATAGTATTTTTATAATTCAATCAATTTCCTCACCTGCAAACGACAATTTGATGGAACTATTACTTTGTATTGATGCATTAAAGAGATCATCAGCAAAAAATATTACCGCTGTTATTCCTTATTTTGGATATGCGAGACAAGATCGAAAGGTAGTACCAAGAACCTCGATATCTGCAAAACTTGTTTCGAATCTAATTACTAAAGCTGGTGCAGATAGAGTTGTAACTGTTGATTTGCATGCCGGGCAAATTCAAGGTTTCTTTGACATACCTGTAGACAATTTGTTTGCTACTCCAATTTTTGCTAGACATGCAAAAAAAAATATTAAAAATAAGAATATAATTTGTGTAGCCCCAGATGTTGGTGGAACAGAAAGAGCAAGAGCACTTGGAAAAATTTTAAATGTTGACCTTGCTATTGTTGATAAAAGAAGACCTAAACCAGGTCAATCTAAAGTTATGAATGTAATTGGAAATGTGAAAGATAAAACATGTATTATAGTAGACGACATAATAGATTCTGGTGGAACCATAGTAAATGCAGCTAAAGCTTTAAAAGATAGAGGTGCAAAAGATGTATACGTTTATATTACTCACGGTGTACTAAGTGGAGAGGCTGTAGATAAAATCAAGAAATCAGTTATTAAAAATTTAGTAATCACTGATACTATTGATAACCATGATAAAATTAAAAAAGCTAAAAATATTGAAGTTTTGCCAATATCAAGCCTTATGGGTGAAGCAATTAAAAGAATTTCAAATTCAACATCTGTATCGGACTTATTTAAATAATTATCTTGAGTTATTAAGAAACTTGCGTTAAAAGCCTCTCTTTTATGAATTCACTTGAAGCAAATATTAGAAAAACTAAATCAAAAGGAGATGTTAGATCTCTTAGGTTAAATGGTAACATTCCAGGAATTATTTATGGTGGTGCTGACGAAAACGAAAAAGTTTCAGTTTCAAAAAAAACCCTTAAATCTTTAATAGATAAAGAAAATTTTTTATCAAACATCATAACTCTTAACTTGGATGGCAAACCACAAAACGTACTACCAAGAGAAATTACGTATAACGTTATATCTGATGAACCAACACATATTGATTTTCTAAGAGTAGTTCCAGGAGTAAAAATTAGAATAGAAGTGCCAGTTAAATTTATTAATCATGAAACATCTCCAGGCTTAAAAAGAGGTGGAGTTCTAAATATAGTTAGAAGAAAAATTGAACTAAAATGTCCTAGTGAAAAAATTCCAGAATCAATCACTATAGATCTCGATGGAATAGAAATTGGTGAAAGTTTTAAAATATCTTCAATTAAATTAGAAGATGGTGTTACACCTACAATTATAGGTAGAGATTTTGTGATCGCAACATTAGCTGCTCCTACAGTTATGAAAGAGCCAGAAAAACCAGCTGAAGAAGTAGCTGAGGGTGAAAGTGTTGCAGCAACAGATGGTAAGGATGCAGCTTCAGTTGCTGATGGAGATAAAAAAGAAGGCGAAGAAAAAAAATCTCCTGAAGAAAAAAAATAATCAATTTATTGTAGTGAATATTCCTCAATATGGTTTAAAAAAATTATGCTTCTATTTGTAGGCTTAGGAAATCCAACCCCTGATAGTGAAAATAATAGACATAATATTGGCTTTAAGTTGATTGATGCGCTTAATCAAAAATTTGGGCTTTCCAAACAAAAACCAAAATTTAAAGGATTGCTAACAACTGGAAATATTGAGGATAAAAAGGTTTATGCAATAAAACCTCTGACTTTTATGAATAATTCAGGGATTTGTATAAGAGAATTAATTGAGTATTTTAAGATAGATGCAGAAGACATAATTGTATTCCATGATGACCTTGATATTGAATTTGGAAAAATAAAAGCAAAATTTGCAGGCTCAAGTGCTGGACACAATGGAATTGAGTCAATTGATAAATTTATTGGAAAAGATTACTCTAGAGTGAGGGTAGGAATTGGTAGACCAAAAACTAAGGCTGATGTTTCAGATCATGTACTAAAAGACTTTGATGAAGATGAAATGATTGAGTTAGAAAAAATTACTAATAATATTATTAATTCAATGTCTTTATTAATTGATAAAAAATTAGATTTATTCGCAAGTACAGTAAATAATAAATAAATGAGTTTTAAGTGTGGAATAGTTGGCTTACCTAATGTTGGTAAATCAACATTATTTAATGCTCTTACAAATTCTAGCAAGGCTCAGGCAGCAAACTTCCCTTTTTGTACAATAGAGCCTAATGTTGGTGTTGTTCCTGTGCCAGATGAAAGGTTAGATAAGTTAATAACAATATCAAAATCAAAAAAAAAGATAAATACTACAATAGAGTTCGTTGATATAGCCGGTTTAGTAGAAGGTGCATCAAAAGGTGAAGGTTTAGGAAATAAGTTTTTATCCCATATAAGAGAAGTAGATGCGATAGTTCATATGATTAGATGTTTTGATTCTAATGATATTCAAAATGTTAACCCTACAGTAGATCCAATAAGAGATTTAGAGATTATAGAAACAGAAATGATGCTTGCGGACTTAGAATCTATTCAAAAGAGATTAGAAAAAAATAATAAAAAAAATATTGATGAAGAGCAGTTAAAGATACTAGAAATAGCAGCAGATTGTATTAACAATTCAAAAGATATCAAGGTTCTCTATGATCAATTTGAAAAAAGGCTAATAAACCAAAGTGGTTTACTTTCTCTAAAGCCTAAAATTTTTGTATGCAATGTGGATGAGGCAAGTATCCAAAATGGTAATCATTACACAGAGGCTTTTATTAAAAAATTTAGTGAAGAAAATACGCTAATAGTTTCAGCAGATATTGAAAATCAAATAAACCAATTAGAAAATGAAGAAAAAGAAAATTATATGGAAATGATTGGATTGAAAAGAACTGGTTTAAACATGCTGATTCAAAAGGGCTATAATGTTTTAGAGTTAGATACTTATTTTACATCTGGTCCTGAAGAAACTAGGGCATGGACTATACCTAAAAATTGTACAGCACCAAAAGCTGCAGGTGAAATACATACTGACTTTGAAAAAGGTTTTATAAGAGCAGAAACAATAGCTTATGAGGACTTTATAACTAATGATGGTTGGGTTAATTCAAAAACAAACGGTAAAATG
>Ga0114997_10004545_pt1 | contig 10727 bp, 7 predicted proteins | sample ArcticOcean_MG_C_2_FD_87045 | JGI IMG/M metagenome (GOLD analysis project Ga0114997, IMG submission 87045) | Marine microbial communities from western Arctic Ocean - ArcticOcean_MG_CB4_136 | ecosystem: Environmental > Aquatic > Marine > Oceanic | place: Arctic Ocean: Canada Basin | collected... | reverse complement strand
CCTTACAATCACTTACCTGAACACTTTGAAACGGTTCATTACCACAACTTCGTGTATGCTATGAGTGATGGACCATTCAAGTTCCGTATGCGCGGATGGGGAGGTCCGGGTGAAGGTTTAGTTAATGATTGGGACACAGCAAACTATCCTCACCAAGCAGGTGTTGATGCTATGTCTTCTCCGCGTCAATACCATTACGGTTCATTTTGGCCGGGCGGTCACCGCTTTGGTGCGCAGATGAGTGACTTGACTCTATACGGCACAGCGTCTGTTGGATGGGGTGCTAAGGATGGAACTATTCAATATGATACCGGAACAAGCGCACTTGCTGACAAAGGATTACAAATTGCAGAGACAGCACCCACAGGAATTACAGATAGTATAACCAGCATACCTACAAAACGACGCGTTGGTATGGGTTATCGCGTATCAGTTCGTCAACCTTACAATCGTCCGCGTTGGGCTATCAAGAGTGGACAAGGATTGCGCGACCCTTACGCGGCTTATCATTACAACATTGATGGGCCATTTGTTTCTAATGAAACGGTGACGAGTTATGACTTTACAGAAAAAAATACAGGAACCCATACGCGCGACGCAACAGAGAAATCATCTTCTTATACCGGAATACTTGAGAGACATACTAACGCGTCTGCGCTTATTGGTAGTGACCTCAAAGGACAGCAAGTTCGTTACAGTCATGGTCGTCGCATGACAAAATCTTACGGTTGTGCTGTTCGTAACATTATCAATCCTACAACAGCATTTAGATTATTCCACGCTGACACACCTGCGGGGCTTGAAGGGAGTGATGTGAGTAGCCAAAGAGTGAGCCTCGCACTTGCCCAAGCACACTACATGGTCGATTGGTGGGGTAATACTACGGGTGAAGAGGTTCGTAGATTACCTGTTCGCGGGTTTGGTGTTCGACCTTCATGGGACCCTGAAGACGCGTATAACAGAACTGATAGAACTAAATCCGCAGAACCAATGATAGCACAGCGCGGCACTACCGTTGGTGCGGCTTTAGCGATTGTGGACTTCTATGACCCCGCAACAGCAAAACGCGTTGGTGATAGAGGGGACGGGCGTGGTGTTCGATGGCCTACTGTGTTCAACGAGGATTTACTACAATCAGTTGATACGAATATACAATTATCCGGTATGGTGTTATCACATCATACCGCCGAACCACCATTCACAACAGGGTATGTCAGACCTCTTAATATCGCTTTACAGAATTATGAAGTAGCACCCGGTATTAGTAGCAGATTAGATATTGCAGGGGATGAAGGATTATTGAAACCTGCTGCTATGGTTGGTTCTAATACATCATCAATAGAAAGTAGTTTCTTACCTGCTAATCAATCAATACAAGAGCCTGTATCAAGAGATGCACCAAGAATAGGAATAGACGCAGAAGTAATTGGAGAGACTGAAAAGACCTATGCTATCATAGGGACTGAGGCACTTAGTCTTCATACTGACCGCGCGGTGGGACAAAGATTCATCTTAGAAGGTGGAATAAATACATCAGATAAATCACTTAGCGATTATGATTTAACAGCATTAGATTTACGAACCACCAAACAAGTGATGAGGTTCGGTCATACGCATGGAGTTCCTGTGATGGGAGGGACTTTCATTCTCGAAGTATCGTCCTACATAACTCCATTTAGTGATTTAGGATGGGGACGAAGTGGGACAGGTGTTTCCAGTAATCCATACCAAACAACAGGCAACGCTCCTCTGTCTGTGGCTACTGCTAAGGACAAATCAATTAAGTTCCTCATCAGACCAGTTCGTGTTCTTGACCATAAACATGTAGAGATGTTCCGTATTGCTAAGAATGAATATTTATCATCAACAGCAGCAGGTCGTTATGGTTTGTTCGTCTATGATACTCCAAGCGCGAGAGCAGCAGAAGGAACTTCTACTTACTTGAAGAATACTAACCCTTCACCCACAAACACACCTTACGCACCAGCATACATATTTGACGCGAGTAGCAAATATGAGCCTATCAGCAAAGGTCCGAAAATACCCGGTAGTAAATCCATAACTTTCGTTAGTGACGACATAAGACAAGTGGTAGCGCGCATGATTGTAAGCACCAACACATTACAACACTATCGTGGTGATGCAAGTCGTAAGCAATCAACAAGCACATCAGATGAAAAGTTTGTTAGACATAATTTCTCAGTTCAACCACGCTTTACTCAATCTTTATATGCAGGATTTAATCAAAACAAAACAACACACACTCAAGGTGATAGAACCGATAATAGTTTACTGAGTTGATATTATGACCTATTCTATACCAGCACCAACAAACGCAACTTATGTTGCGCGCAGTAAAGGAAGAAGTGACACCATTCACGCAGTCATTGGTTCTCTCATCGAAGAACCTAAGTTTGTTGACAACGCTATACATCACGCGATTTATGAAACATCGTCTGTGGGAGATACAACTTCAAAAAACATTAAAATCAAAAAACCAGTATCGTCGGATTTCATAATGACTCATGAAAGGAGATACCGATACGCGGAAGAGGACTCAGCGTTGCGTCTTAGTCATACAAATAGAAACAGTATGCCTTTTTTTAACGGACAATTGTTAAACAATAATGCAACAATCGCACCTCTCTTATTCGATGCTGATACTCACGCGTTGCGATTAAAAACGGATAGGATAATCAATACTGAGTTTGGGACGCGTATAATACTCACTAATATGAGAGGGAAAGGTTTAGAAGAATACGGCATGGGTGACACAACTCATTTCCGTATAGGTCAAATAATGAGTGTTGGGTTGAGAACAACCGACCTTATCCAAAAACTTTTCAAAGACTCTCTGCATGGGTTAAACAGCGTCACTCTTTCATTACCAATCAAACCGAGTAACGCTTCTGCTACTTCTGTTAATTCTAAACACAGTAAGACATTTCTCGCAAAAGATTTCTATTCATCATCAATACCTTCCGCAGTTCGCGCGGTAGCAAGGCATGACCATTACTCATTATATCATGACAGATTTGGTAATTTCATTTATGCGCCTAAGATGTTCAAAGTAGTGGATAGGGAAATAGGTCAAAAGAGAGGAGCAGGTGGTATAATATCCGACCCTATCACAGAAGCGGCTAATCGCATCATGTTAGAAGGTAAGTCTCAAGCAGTAAATGATACGATTGAAATCATAATTAATGATGTGGAAATGCAAAAGAAGGAAGGAGTTATTCGTCAAATGAGAGTTAGCGATAACACAGTAAGTAACAAGATGGCAGCAAGGAAAACTGCTAATCAGTATCTTCGTTTGAATCGTAAGGCTCAGGGTGTTATCAAGTCTGAACAACATGCGCGCTCTTGGGATTTACAACCCGGAGAGGTTGTGAAATACGATGCACCTTCAAGTGGTATCGCTGTCAATAAAGCCATTATTGAACTGACACATGAATCAACTGGTGAATCTTCATTCCAACTCGCGTCTTATGAAAGTGGTCTTGAAGGTGTGATTAACGCTTTTGCTGATGATAAAGATATGTCCCAAGATGATAAGGGTATTGATAGAACTAAACAAATAACTACTTTGGAGAAATCAGGTATCGGGCGCACGCAATTCAGAGTAAGAATGGCTATGGTAACTCGAACACTTAGTGTCAACACTCCACGCCTCACAGCAGACGCTACAATCACACACACTAATGCCAGTCCTGACATACACGCAGGATTCATTGTCGGCCATCGTCATGCTGACATGACAGGCGCGAGCCGCGGAGCAATTGGTAGTGGGTATTCTAAGAGAATCACAAGCGCGAGTTCTTTCACCAGCACCACCATCACCGTCGCGACTGATGCTACTGACGGCTTTCCAACCGCGGGTAATTTAACTCTCATATACATTAACCGTGGTAGCCTTGTAACAAGCGGCGTTGGAGGGTATCAGTCCGGTGGAAGCCTCACTTACAGCGTTGCAACAGTCGCATACACGGGTAAATCACCCACAACATTCACAGGTGTAACCATCTTAGCCCCAAATGGCGGAACCATACCGGCAAATATTAGTGAAATTAAATTACTACGACCACGCGGGCATGAAGTAAGGACAACTAAAACCCTGAAGAAAATGAGGACGATATAATGCCAATCTTGAACGCTGTGAAAAGACGATTGATTGAAACTCTCGCAGGTCTTGTTAACGAGTTACATATTGGCAGCGATGGAACGGTTGCATCATCTGAAGATGGTGGTGTGAGAACACTTGCGCGCATCAGCCCAACGGTTACTATTATTGATGATAATAGCATCTTAGTGGAAGGCTCATTCAACACATCGCATGTTTACACAACTCCTATCAAAGAGATTTATCTTCAATACAAAGACCCTGCAACAAGTGAGTTCGTTCCTATATATCGAGCAGATATTCAACCTTTCACAAAGAACGCACAGAATGAAGTGCGCTTCTCATTTATTTTGGAGTTGGATTAGATGCTTCCATTAGACGCGGCTTGGTTCATACTGAAAAATGAACAACAGTTTGAACATATAGGGAGATATTCGGGAAGAGATGTAGGGCTACTTCATTATCCTTCTTCGGTTGATGGTGAGATTCGTTCCATGCCATTCTATCGTTCATCCGGTATCAATAGCGGGGAGCCGGGTTCATGGAAGTTCTTTCACGGAGTCACCACTCATCCACAAGAAACGAAGTTTCACTCAGGCGAAACAGGTGATATATTTCAAGACGGACCAGCAGGAGAAACATTTCTCAACGAAAAAGGTAAACTACAACAAGGGAGAATCCATGAAGGGTGGATGATTAAGCCGCAAGTTGCAAACCACGCGTTTGAGTATGACCACTCACAAGGCGCAAGATATGGTCATGCAAAAGTTAAGCAACTTTCCGAATGGATGGATGAGAATGTGAAGGATATGGTTTATGATGCGAAAGATATGGAAGGTGCGCAAATAAATCAGCATTTACGAGACAAAAATGCTTTCGGAATGCATGATATGGCTCAAGGTATTCAACCTCAACAACAACAACCTCAACAACAACAACCTCAACAACAACAACCTCAACAACAACAATGGCCTGCCGGTTCGCTTCAAGCGCAGGCACAAGCATACCAACAACAAGGTGATTAAGAATGACAGACATACTATCAGGACACACAGCCGCTGCGAACACACTTGGTCAAGATGGATTGAGAGACGGAGACGCTCTTTCGTCCGCGTCTTTGACAAACATGCTTCAAGGAATACACGGAAATGGAATCGTGCGTTTAGAAGATGGCGCGTTTGGTTCTCTTCGTAACGCGGTCAATGGACAACCCGGCGCGATGATAAAACATGGCGATGTGTGGAAATTAACAATCAATGGTGGATATGTTGTTCTTGATGGAGTGATGTATGAGTTTGCAGGTGGACCGGGTTCAACAGCGACAGTTCTTGAATTAGGAAACACGGGTCACGGGTCAGGTGGTGTAGCATTAACCGCCGCGGGTGAAGAAGCATTGTATGTAATTTATGCAGCGTCGGCTGGTGGCCTTGCCAATGTTCACTATGAAGGCGGAAGCCCCGTCAATACAACAAATGGTCTTTATCCTACAATTCCTTCACAATTTCTTACAGATTACGACACAGTTAATGCTCAAACTAACATGAAAGCGGTAGTTCTTGCCATCGTGCGTGTGAAATACAAGGCTTCAGCAGGAGGCACGCACTCTATTGACATTCAAGAGATAAACGACAAGCGCGTATTCTTGCCCTCTTCTGTGAGATACATGGCTCCCTTGTCTTCAGGTGCGCTCGCAAGTAATGCGGTTGCTACAACTGCGGCTCATGGAATAAACACCATAAGTGATTTGAATGCTCTTCAAACAGAACAAGGAGATGTAGCGGCAAGCGATAGCATTACTGCTATATGGCCGAGCCATCCTCAATTCGGCGCGTTTGCTCAAACAGCACCCGCTTCATCCGCCGCAGGTTATGGTCAAGGACCATCGCAAGGTCTTGACCGCGCAGGTGGACACTCCTTAAACCATCTATATTTTGCAGGAAGAAATAGTGAAGGCACAGGACATTACTCGGTTAGACTCGACGGGCGCGGTGTTGATGCAACAGCAACCGCATTAACTAATAGCGACACATGGATAATTACCGCGCATGGTGATTCTTTCTTAATGTTATCACCAAACGGGGGAATTACAATTACTTTGAATCCCGAAAAGGATGGTGGCGCAAAATACATGTTCCCCGAAGGGCATCAAATTGAAGTCTGTAATGAGGGCGCGGGTAACATAGTGTTTGACGGCACAGGTATTAATGAAACGCTTCTAACTACTCACCGCGCTACCTTCATTTATGATGGAAGTGTATGGCTACGATGTGATTATCAATCCGCTATCATAGCGGCGGGGTCCGCACCTGCAATTTACGATAACAGCGGAACACCCGCATTCACAGCAGGTATCACCAAAGCAGAAGTTCTAACACTTCTCAATGTTGCGGATGGTGCAACAGCCAGCGCGGGAACTATAACAGCATTAACAGGAGATGTAACAGCAAGCGGTAGCGGTTCAGTAGCCGCAACCATTGCTGCTGATGCAGTTATCACAACGAAGATACTGGATGCAAATGTCACCACAGCAAAAATTGCAGATGATGCTGTCACAGAAGATAAAATAGACAACACACTACTCGCTGAGATAGACGCAAATACAGCAAAGGCCACCAATGTCGCTACTAATTTAACCATATCGGGAACCACAGGCGCAAGAACAATAGAGTCTTCAGATGGAACAAACGCGACTATACCAATCGCTACTACATCCGTAGCCGGTGTAATGAGTAAAGCAATCTTTGATGAACACACCGCAAATGTAGCGAAGGCTACCAATGTAGTTACCAACTTATCCATATCAGGAAGCACAGGTGCGAGAACAATAGAATCTTCAGATGGAACGAATGCAATTATACCCGTCGCTACTACAAGCGTGTCGGGTGTAATGAGTAATACAATCTTTGATGCTGTTACCGCTAACACAGCAAAGGCTACCAATGTTACTACTAATTTAACAGGAACTACTCACGCATCACAACTTACAATAGTCTCTTCGGATGGAACCGATGTGGTAATTGCAGAAGCGAGTGGTTCTATTGCTGGTGTAATGACCGTTGCACATCATGACAAGTTGGACGCTATTGCCGCAAGCGCGACAGCCTTCTCAGCCGCTAACGCCATCACCGCAGTTGAGGGAGAGGCTACTCTCGCGCTGGCAGGACAGGTAACACTTCGCGCTGGCATAGAAGTTTGCACAAGCGACCCTGCACCGGCAATTGCTGAATCAGGAACAGTATATCAATTCACCAAAGGAAGCGCGGGAGTGTTTACTTTACCCGTTAACCCCACAGTAGGAACTCAGTTTGTTTTAGTTAATGGCGATGGTGAAGATATTGTTATCACTCCTCAGAGTGGTGATAAAATAAACGGGGCGGCTGCAAACAAGACCAACACTACTGCATACGCGGCTACATCAATCATATGTGCTGTTGGTGGCGGTTCGGCTGAATGGCTTGCCTTTGGAGGCATTTGATTGTTCCCTGTTGTTAGCGGTGTTGCTCAGAACCAAGCGGCGGCTGCTGCCCCTGCTAACCCTATTCCCGCATTAGCGATAACCAATTTAGGGGCTACTTTCGGAGGAACAATTTCAGGAACTCATGCTCTTACAGCGGTTGCTATGTGGGCCAACAGAGGTGACATAACGGGGAACGCTGGTGACACTTTACAAATGACACCAACTGTAACATTAGCAGGTGGAGCATCCATAGCATCTGACACTATTCAATTTCATTGGCCCGTCTATGGTTCAGGTGTATTACCCACAGGTAATGCTCTATCGGGGCATCTGCTTGGAGGAGCAATCTTGGATTGGACAGCATGGTTAGACAATGTAGATGCATCAACATTTGGAGGACTCGCCGGCGCGACGGACGCTGTGCTTGCTAACTCTCAAACGATAGCAGCATCGGCTTCTTTAGGAGGGGCAACCGTAATCCCTAATTCTATATTCGCCCAATTAGGCACTTTTTCAGCAACAGGAGCGTTACCTGCTCCTGAATTAGCAGCAGGAATAGGTTCTACGCTTCATGTTGTGTATTCCGTAGTTGATTCTAACGGCAATACTGGAAATAGCCCGGCTGTTGTCTTAACATTACAATAAGGAGGTAGAAATATGGGAAAACTGAAAGAAAGATTAAGCCAAACATGCGCGAAGTGTAATCAAAGCGTCCTCGCGCGTAGAATAGAGGGCCGCTATGTTAATGAACGGGAAACGCGTCTGCTTGTGTGGGAGTGTCCTTCATGCCACCACTTGTGGCAGGAGCCGCGTTTGACCAAACCGAAGTTCAAAGAACATAGTAAAGGTGATGAGAATGTATAAAGGAGAATCTATTATGAAGCCAAATAAAGAACAGAAAGGCAAAAACAATGTATTAGTTATTGCAATTGGTAAGCACCCTAAAGTGGGACCCGGCGAACGCAAACCTAAAAGTTTGAAGAAAGCCGATGAGCCACGCAAATCAAAATCACAATCACGCCGCGAGCGTAAAGCGGTGAGAGAAGCAAGGAGAGAAGAGAGTGGAGAAACTTCTGAATCTATAAAAGAAAAAGGAAGCAATCAAACAGCCGCGCTTCAAATGAAGCAACAATTTGATAAAAACCCTCACCTGTTCCATACAACCCTGCATTCAAATAGGATTAGTTGGAAACATTTAGCCGCTTCGATGGGTAAATCGAAAGAAGAATTGCTGGCTGGTGATTACGACGCAGATGAGTTACAGGCCGCTATGAATGATGCAAAGCAACAATCAGAAGACCACAAATCGAGAGTTGAAGAGAAGCGCGCGCCTAAATCAATGGAGGACTTACAAGGTAAGTTCAGAACAGGGTTGGCCCCGCACCGAGAGGTGACCCATCGTTCTAAAAAGGAAGCAGATATGGATTCGACTCTTCATAGATTGACTCAACAACTTAAAAATATGGGCGTTGACATGTCTGGTATCAACTTGAAGGACCACCTTGAAGGTGATGAGTTCAAATCGTTAAGAGAGAAAATACCTATCGAAGAAGCGTTCAAAGCAATGGGGAAGAAAGGAGCAGAAGAACGCTCTTTCAATAGAACGGCTGCTGTGGAACGCAAGAAAAACAGAGGCGTTGGTTTCAAAACAAAACTTGATGAGAAACAAGGTATCACTCCTGACCATCCTTCATACGGTAAATATGTGGGATTGGATGAACTCGATGCTGCGCAAGCAGGGGATGAATCAGACGGGTCGAAAGAACAGACACGGTTAAACCGCGTAATGATGGGTCGTTCACATCAAGGTCAAGAGCCTCAAACATTAGAGGATTGGGCGCGCGAACATGGAAGATTTGAACATGCACCTTCAGAAGCAGGAAGTCCATTTCACCACGACCCTTCCGAGACATTCACTACACCATTCGCAACTACTCACGGAACAGGTATCAAAGAGGGAGCAAAGAAAAACCCGGAGTTTCACGGTAGCATCGAAGGTGAACATGGTTCTTCTCTCAGAGGGACGGGCGATGTTGAAGGAACCATGCATGGATTCGCACCGTTACCTGCACCGGGTCTTGCTCGCGTAGGCGACCAGCCCGGACAAGATGATGCGGATGAAGAAGCAAATATGGATGATGTTCAAGACAGAATGGCTGACTTACAAAGAGGTAGTCCAATGGACCTCGCGTTCCGATTACTGAAGAATGATATGTGTAAAGGTAGCGACTGTGACGGTTGCGACAAATGCAAATGTAAAGGTAGCGATAAATGCAAATGTTCTAAGTGTTGTTAAGTGGTGTAAATGAATGCTGAAGAGACACAAAAATGGGCCAAGGCTCACAATTCAAAAAACTACCCTTATTGCGGATGGTGCTTCCACAAATCTGTCGGTAAATGGGGGCATTGCTCCGCGTGTGATGTAAAGAGGCTTCAATATGAGGCAAGTGTTAGTGCTTATTAATAAAGAACAGAAGAAACTGTTCCATGAGTTTAATAATTTGAACGATAAAAAAGTTCTCGTTGATAATACTGCTAACATTAAACGCGAAGCAGAAAAGATTGCGCAAGAAAGAGCCGCACGACAGGCGGCTGAACAACAACGACTCGCGCAAATACAACCGGGTCAAATGGATTTGTCTGGTAATGTAATCAAGATTCAAACCACACTACCCAACCATGACCCTGACCTTTCAAATGAGACAGGTTGGGCAGGTGTTCCACCCGTCCAACAGGTAAGCGCGCAACCCACACAACACGCAAGTGACTACTTACAAGGTAAATACCCTGAAGAGTTTTGGAGTCTTGTTGGGAATAACCCAAACGATACACAAGAGCATGGTGCTTCACGCCACCGCGTTGACGATAAGGGGAATTACTTACAGGTCAGCGTTAGAGGTAAAAAACCAACAGGGGATTTACCCACTCGCGGGCCAGCAAGACCAAGAAAAGGAAGACCAAACTACCCACAGGATTACGGGGTGCGCGTCACTCAAAAGAAGGATATGCCTTCACAAAAAAACATAGTGGTTCAGAGGAAGAAAGCAATTAAGAAAATGGTCTTGGTTAAAGAAGAAGATTCAGTTTGTCCTAATTGTCAAGGAACGGGTAAAGACCCTAACGAAGCGGGGCGACCGGAAATTGGTATTG
>Ga0114997_10004542_pt1 | contig 10730 bp, 9 predicted proteins | sample ArcticOcean_MG_C_2_FD_87045 | JGI IMG/M metagenome (GOLD analysis project Ga0114997, IMG submission 87045) | Marine microbial communities from western Arctic Ocean - ArcticOcean_MG_CB4_136 | ecosystem: Environmental > Aquatic > Marine > Oceanic | place: Arctic Ocean: Canada Basin | collected... | reverse complement strand
TTTTCTTTATTTTCCTCACTTTTTTCTTCTATATTTTCAGTTTTCTTTGAAACAGCCACCAAAGAAGGTCTAAGTAACCTGTCTTTCATCATAAAGCCTTTTTGAATTTCCTGAACAATTGTGCCAGGCTCTTTTTGATCATCATCAATTTCCATCATTGCTTGATGAAAATTTGGGTCAAGTTTTTTACCAATAGAATCTAAAGGAGTAATACCATTCTTAGATAAAATAGAAACCATGTCTTTATTTATAATATTAAAATGTTCTAAAGTTTTTGTTAAAGCATCAGAGTTTTTTAATGCTTCATCATTTTCTAATATTTGTTTTGATCTCTCTAAATTATCAATTAAATTTAAAGTTTCTTTTGCAAAAGAAAAACCACCATAATCAAAAGCGTCATCTTTTTCTTTTTCAAATCTTCTTCTTTGATTTTCCATTTCGGCAAAAGCTCTAGCTAGTTTGTCCTCAAGTTCAATAATTTTTTCTTCAGGTGTAATTTCTTTAACCTTCTCAGCATTCTCTGAACTATTTTGTTCAACTTTACTACCTTGTTGTTTAGAAGTATTTTCTTCAACTTCTTTATTCTGAATATCAGTATTAATTTTTTGATCTTCTTCCATTGAGACTTATATGGTATGAAATCTGATAATTGCTAGATGTTAAAAAAAAAAATTGTAAAATTATTAGTTGGTACAAATAATAAGGGTAAATTAAAGGAAATTAGGGATTTATTGCCCAAAAACCTTGAAATTTATTCAACATCAAATTTTAAACTTAAAAGTCCCACGGAAAATGGGCAAACTTTTGAGGAAAATTCTTTAATCAAAGCTAAATATTTTTCTCAAAAGTCAAAAATGATTTGTTTATCAGATGACTCTGGGCTGCAAATAGATGTTTTAGACGGCGACCCAGGAATTTATTCAGCAAGATGGGGTGGGAAAAAAGGAGACTTTGTTAGAGCAATGAATAGAGTTTTTAAGGAATTAGATAAAAAAGATAAAAATTGGAAAAATAAAAAGATTAAAGCAAGATTTGTTTGTGCTTTAACCATTTATGGTTCTAATAAAAAAATAGCACATTCTACAGGGAAAATTGAGGGATACATCTCTTCCTCAATGAAAGGAAAAAATGGCTTTGGTTATGATCCAATCTTTATTCCTGTTGGTAAAAAGATTACTTTTGCAGAAATGAAACCACTCAAAAAATATAAAATAGATCATCGATTTAAGGCTTTTAAGAAGATTAAAAAATTTTTTTAAATTTTTTGTTTTCTACTTTATAAAAATTGAGAATATGATTAATTTTATTATTTTTTATTTCAAAAACTCCAATTTTCCCCTTAAATAAAGTCTTTTTGGTAAAAATTTTATCACTTATAATTGAGTTATTTTGGAGTATCAAATAATAAACCAACCCAACTAAATCAAAACTTAAAAAAGATAGTTGATTAGGATAGTAGTTAAATTTTTTATAAAAATCAGTTGAAAAATCTTCATAATTTTTTTTATTAATAGAGGGAAAATAAATTGGTTGGGAGCTGGTTTCATTTAAAAGAGATTCATCGAACCATTGATTGAAAGTAATAAAATATTTTTCTTTAGGGGAGACATCCGTATACAGCAGGGATGTTGTAACGCTTTTTAAACTTTCATCAAAATCTGCAATTATTAAAGAGTCAAATTTTACATCTCCAAGAGTATCTTTTTTATTTAGTTCTTCAATTAAACGCTCCTTGTTAAATTCATTAGATTTTTCTAATCTTATTATTTCATCATCTAGATTTTGTTTTCTTTTTTTATAATTTGTGATTTTTTCTATTTGCTTTGTAAGTTTTGTTGGATCTGTATCATAAATATACTTTTTGATTATTTTTATTTTTGAATTAGATATTGCTTTGTTAACTTCCTCTTTATAGTTTAAATCAGGTATTAAAAAAATAGTTTTTTTTATTTCATTAATTTCTAAAAATTTTTTAATAGATTTTAGTTGAGAGGTGGCATTTACACCTGCACTGATAATATTTGAGGACTTATTGTTATTTTTATTTGTAAACGATAAAAAAGTTACATCTTTTAATTTATTCAAATATTTTAAATTATCATTAAAGACAGGACCAATTATTATTTTTACACCGAGTTCTGCGAGTTCTGTTGCAGATTTTAATGTTGTGTCAGGGTTTGATTCAGTATCTTTTGGAATAATTTCTAAAAATGGATTGTCAATTTTATTAATAGCGAGTTGTGTGGATTTAATTATAGATTGTCCAATTTCTGAATTTTTACCAGTTAAAGGAACGAGTAGTCCAATTTTAATTTTTTCATTCGCTATAACATTTTCCAGTGACGCTGAAAAAGTAAGTGTTAAAAGTAATATAATTTTAATAATTTTGTTCATTTTAATGTTATTATTATAACGGTTATAATTTAATGATTCTAGATACTGAAAGCAAAAATAACAAATTTAAAAGTGGATTGTATATTGTTTCTACCCCGATAGGCAATTTAAGTGACATCACCTTAAGATCAATAGATATACTAAAAAAATCAGATTATATATTATGTGAAGATACACGTGTCTCAAAAAATTTATTAGACAGATACGGGATTAAAACAAAACTAATTCCAAATCATAAGTTTAATGAAAAAAAAAATTTACCAAAAATAATAAAGATCTTAAAATCAGAATGTATTGTCTCTCTTATTTCGGATGCAGGAACTCCTTCTGTTTCAGACCCTGGAGCAATTCTAATTAATGAATGTGTGATTAATAAAATTGATGTTTTTCCAATACCCGGAGCGTCTGCCGTTTCAACTGCTGTTTCAATCAGTGGATTTGGTGAAAAATATTTTTTCTATGGATTTTTTCCAGAAAAAAACATCACATTAACAAAAGATTTTGAAAAATTATCTAATTTAGACAGCTGTATTGTTTTTTTTATCTCTCCTCGGAAATTTAATAAATCTGTAAAAGATATTAAAAAATATTTTTCAGGGAGAAACATCTTAATATGTAGAGAAATGACAAAATTTTATGAAGAATATATTAGAAATGATATTGATAATCTTGAAGCTTTTGAATTTGACCCGAAAGGAGAATTAACAATAGTTATATCTGAAAAAAGTAAAGTAAAAAACTTATCGATAGCATTAAAAGAATCTGATAAAAAGAACATTCAAATGTTGATAAATAAATTAAGCATTAAAGATATAACAGATTTAATCAGTCAAAATTCTAATGTGCCAAAAAAAGAAATTTACAATTATTGTCTAAAGTTAAAAAATGAAAAATAGAGTTTTTTTAATAGGTTTGATTTTTTTAATATTTACTGGGTGTGTGGGACTTAGTTCAAAAGGTATTTTTGGTTCTGGTGTTAGTATTGCTTTTGACCCAAGATCTTTAGGAACACAAATAGACGACTCTGTAATGCAAAAAAATCTATCTGCAAGAATGATTTTAATAAACAAAAGCTATCTACTATCAGTAAGCACAAATGTTTTAGATGGTAGAATTTTCTTAACAGGTAAAGTGAATAATCCAGAGGAAAAACTTCAACTTACTAAATTAGCCTGGGAAACTAAAGGCGCTAGATCTGTTAAAAATGATATTAAAATTAAAGAACAATTTAATTTTAAACAATCGGCTAAAGATTTATTAATAACATCACAATTAAGAACGGCTATGATATTTAATAAAAAGATCAAGGCAACGAATTATCAAATAGATACTTATAAAAAGAAGATATTTATTTATGGAATTTCGTTAACCTCAGATGAGAGAAAAGAAGTAATAACTGAAGCAAAGGGAATAATCGATGTTGAGAAAGTTATAGTAAGTATTATTTTACTTGAAGACTTAAGAATTCAAAAAAACTAGTTTTTTTTATAATCAATCACATCAGCAGAATAAGCGGCAACAGATGCTAAATTTATTATTTCAGACGTAGAGGATCTTAAGGGTGCAATCTCAATTGGTTGACCTAAACCAATTAGTAGAGGACCAATAACCTTTGTGTCACCTAAACTTTTCATCATCTTATATGAAATAGCAGCACTATGTTGTCCTGGCATTATTAAGATATTTGCATTACCAACAATACTTGAAAAGGGATAGAGCTCCTTATATTCCTCATTAAGTGCCACATCTGGTTGCATATCGCCATCAAAATCAAAATCTACATTTTTACTTTTTAAAATTTCAACAGCCTTTTTGATATGTTTAGTTCTACTAGTAAGTGGTTGACCAAAAGTGGAGTGAGAAACAAAAGCAACTTTAGGAACAAAGCCAAATAATTTTACTACTCTTGCAGAAGATATTGCAATTTCTGCAAGCTCTTCTGAGCTTGGGTATTCATTCACACTTGTGTCACCAACAAAAATAGTTTTTCCTTTAAACACAACCATATTTAAGCCAAACATTATTTCTCCAGGTCTTGCATTAATAACTTGAGTAATTTTATCTAAAGAAGCCCCAAATCTTCTTGTGTTACCAGTAACGGCGCCATCAGCATCTCCACATGCGACCATACAAGACGCCCAAATAACCCTATCATTTCTTACAAGTCTGTCACAATCTCTCTCTAAAAGACCCTGCTCTCTTTGCATTTTTTCAAATAAATAATTTACATATTTCTCTCTTTTTTTTGTATCTTGAGAGTTAATTATTTCAATATCAAAATTTTCATTATATCCAATTTTTTTTATTGTTTCTTTGATCTTATCTTTTTTACCAACTAAAATTGGAATTCCTAATTTTGAATTTTTAAAAGCTATTGCAGCTTTAAGAGTATTTTTATCTTCACCATCTGCAAAAACAATTCTCTTTTGATTCTTTTTAATATGAGAATTAATACCCTGCATGATTGTAACAGATGGGTTAAGTCTTTGTTTAAGCTGATCTTTATAAACCTCAAAATCATTTATATTTTTTCTTGAAACACCACTATCCATCGCAGCTTTAGCAACAGCCGCAGGTATAATACTAATTAATCTTGGATCAAAAGTAGATGGAATTATATAGTCTTTTCCATATTTAGGTCGATCACCACCCATTGCAGTAACCACCTCATCAGGAACATCTTCTCTTGCTAATTTAGCAATTGCATTAGCTGCAGCAACTTTCATTTCTTCATTAATTGTAGTTGCCCTAACATCTAAAGCTCCTCTAAATACATACGGAAAACCAATTAAATTATTTACTTGGTTAGGATAATCTGATCTTCCAGTTGCAATAATGGCGTCATCTCTAACTTCCATTATTTCCTCAGGAGTTATTTCTGGGTCTGGATTGGCACAAGCAAAAATTATAGGATTTTTTGCCATTGTTTTTACTAATTCTTTTTTTAAAGCTCCTTTAGCAGACAATCCTAAAAACACATCTGCACCACTAATGGCTTCTTCTAAGGTTCTATTTTTTGTTTCAATTGCATGAGCTGATTTCCATTGATCCATGCCATCTGTTCTGCCTCTATAAATTACTCCCTCACGGTCTAACATGGTTACATTTTCGTTAGGCACACCGCTGTTTTTAAATAAATTAGTGCAAGCTATTGCAGAAGCACCCGCACCATTAACCACAACCTTAATATCTTTTATAGATTTGCCACTTATATCTAAAGCGTTGATTAATGCTGCAGTCGTTATAATTGCTGTACCGTGTTGATCATCATGAAATACTGGAATATCTAGTAGTTCTTTTAATTTTTCTTCAATAATAAAACAATCTGGAGCAGCTATATCTTCTAAATTTATTCCACCAAAACTGCATGCAAAATTTTTAATACAATTAATTATTTCAGCTGAATCTTGTGAGTCAATTTCTAAATCAATAGAATCTATATCTGCAAACCTTTTAAATAAGACTGCTTTTCCTTCCATTACAGGTTTTGAGGCTAATGCTCCGAGATTACCCATGCCCAAAATTGCAGATCCGTTACTTATTACAGCAACCAAATTTCCTTTAGATGTATAGTCGTAGGCAGTTTCAGGGTTATCATAGATTGCCTTAACAGGAGCAGCTACACCTGGTGAGTAAGCTAAAGCTAAATCTCTCTTTGTTGTCATTGGCTTTGAAGAATTAATCTCTATTTTTCCAGGTTTATTATAACTATGAAATTCTAAAGCTTCTTTATCAGTGTAATGGTCTATTTTAGTTTTTTTCATTTATGATAATTAGATATACAAATTGAACAAATTTATGACTAATATGATTTATGAACCTTATTAAGTCAACAGGCACATTTAGTTTTTTTACAATAATCAGTAGATTATTAGGCTACGTGAGAGATATATTGATTGCAATATTTCTTGGGGCAGGACCTTTGGCAGACGTATTTTTTGTTGCATTTAGAATTCCCAATACATTTAGAAGACTATTTTCAGAAGGAACCTTCAATGCTGCATTTATTCCAAGTTATTCATCTTTAGCAAATAAAAAAAAGTCAGAAAATTTTGCAAACAATGTTTTTGGTCTACTTATTATAGGGTTACTTTTTTTAGTATTTATAATTGAAATACTGATGCCATTTTTTGTATTTCTGATCGCACCTGGTTTCGAGGGAGACTATGAAAAAATGGAATTAGCTATAACATTAACAAGAATTACTTTCCCTTTTTTACTATTTATAAGTTTAGCATCTTTTTTTTCTGCAGTATTAAATTCTCACAACAAATTTGCTATTGCCTCAGCTGCGCCAATTATCATGAATATTCTTTTGATTGGAGTTTTGGTTTTTGGAAAAATTTTAAATGATCGATTGGTATATTACTTATCTTATGCCGTTACCGTATCAGGAATAGTACAATTTATATTTTTATATTTTTTTGTAAAAAAGTATTTTTCTCCGAAGTTGAATTTAAATATTAAAATAGATAAAAAAGTAAAAATTTTTTTTAGGAAATTATTACCAAGTATTTTTTCCTCTGGTGTTACGCAAATAAATATTTTAGTAGGAACAATTATTGCATCTTTTCAGGCTAGTGCTGTATCCTACTTATATTATGCTGATAGAGTTTATCAAATAAATCTTGCAATCGCTGGAATTGCAATAGGCACAGTAGTACTACCCCAACTTTCAAAACATGTTCAAAATAAAAAAAAAGAAAAAATAAGCCTAATTCAAAACAAAGCTTTAGAATTGAGTTTATTCTTAAGTATACCAGCAGCAATTGCTTTACTAATAGCTTCTGAGGAAATTATATCTTCTTTATTCGGATATGGATCATTTGATGAAAGTAGTGTCAAGAATTCTGCAAAAGCATTATTTTACTTTGGCATGGGATTGCCAGCATTCTCTTTAATTAAAGTTTTTTCAACTTTCTTTTTTGCAAGACATAATACCAAAATACCATTTTACATTTCTTTAATTTCCGTTTTATTAAATATTCTTATTAGCATAATTTTTTTCAAAGAAATTGGCTTCTTGATTATACCCATAGCAACCACAATATCTTCTTGGTTTAACGCTATAACCTTATTTATTATGCTAAAGCAAAAAAGGTTATTTAGTTTTAATTTTATTTTTATAGATAGATTTATTAGAATAATAACTGCTTCAATATTAATGGGAATATTTTTTAATTATTTAATTCATTTTTTTAATGATAAATTTCTTTATGCAGAAATTCTAAAATCCACCTATCTTGTAAGTGGGGTAATATTGGGATTAACATTCTATATTTTGGTGGCAATTTTTATCAAAGCTTTTAAAATTAGTGATATTCATTTAAAGTATTAGATATGAACAAAAAAATTTTTTCAGGTGTTCAGCCTACAGGAAATCTTCATCTTGGAAACTATTTGGGTGCTATAAAAAGTTTTGTCGAATTAAACAATCAAAAAGACAACGATTGCACTTTTTGTGTTGTAGATCTTCATGCAATTACTGTCAAACAAGACCCTAAAGAATTAAAAAAAAATATCAGAGAAACTGCAGCTACATTTATTGCAAGTGGAATTGATCCTCAAAAAAGTATTATTTTTAATCAATCAATGGTACCGGCTCACTCAGAAGCTGCTTGGATCTTAAGCTGTGTATCGAGAATAGGCTGGCTAAATAGAATGACTCAATTTAAAGAAAAAGCTGGAAAAGATAAAGAAAAAGCCAGCATAGGTCTTTACTCTTATCCAGTTTTAATGGCAGCAGATATATTGTTGTATGATTCAACACACGTGCCAGTTGGTGATGATCAAAAACAACATTTAGAACTTTGTAGGGATATAGCTCAAAAATTTAATAATGATTTTAATGCAACAGATTTTCTAAAAGTTCCAGAGCCTTTAATACAAAAACAATTTTCTAGAATAATGAGTCTTAAAGATGGAATGAAAAAGATGAGTAAATCAGATCCTTCAGATTTAAGCAGAATTAATCTTACAGATGAAAAAGACGAAATATATAATAAAATAAAGAAAGCAAAGACAGATACCAAACCTATGCCAACAGATATTAAAGATTTAATCGAAAGACCTGAAGCAGAAAATTTATTGAGAATGTACTCAAGCTTAAGAAATCAGCAATTAGAAAACTCAATAAATGATTTTAACGGAAAACAATTTTCAGAATTTAAAGAAAAGTTATCAGAAGCATTAATTGAAAAAATTGAACCAATATCAAAAGAAGTCAAAAAATTATTAAATGATGAAAAATATTTAGATCAAATTTTATTACAAGGTTCTGAAAAAGCAGACAAAATTGCCTCAAAGAAAATTAAAGAAATTAAAGGATTTATAGGCTTCTAACTAAATATATTAATTAGTGTTAATTTTATAGTTAATCACTATATATAAAAGTATGTTCATCCAAACTGAAGTAACACCTAATCCTAATTCCCTTAAATTTTTACCGGGAAAATCTGTGTCTAATAATGGCTCTTTTGAGGTAACAAAAAAAGAGGAAACAAACAGTGAATTAGTTAGAAACCTTTTATCCATAAACGGTGTAGTGGGAGTATTTTTAGGAGCAGATTTTTTGTCAATCAATAAGAATGAAGAAATAAATTGGGAAGATATTAGACATATAGCCATATCTTTGATTAATGATTTTTATTCAACAGGAAAAGAAACCGTTATTGCAAATGGATTAACTGAAGAAAAAGAAGAAGAACATAGTGAAATTGAAAAAAAAATTATAAGTATTTTAGAAACAAAAATTAGACCTGCCGTTGCAAAAGATGGAGGCGATATTAAATTTAAAGAATTCAAAGATGGAATTGTTAAGGTTGAATTACAAGGAAGTTGCTCTGGTTGTCCAAGCTCAACCATGACTCTTAAACAAGGTGTTCAAAATCTTTTATGCCACTATTTACCTGAAGTTAAAGAAGTAGTTGCAGTTTAATTATGAAAAAAAATAAAATTTCAATCACAGAAATAAAAAAATATTTAAAAAAAAAAGGCCTTGTAATTACCAGTATAGCAAAAAAAAGAACAAATAATTCAAGAGATAATCTAGGTTCTTTATCCAGAACAGTGTTATGCAGTTTAGTAATTATGGCCACTTTTTTTGTTACACCTATAATTTATAATTTTGTAGATGAACAAACTCTACTTTCTAAAGATTTTGAAAATAATTCAAAAAATGATTTTAAAAAAACACTAGAAGGCCTTGATCCTGACTTAGATAATAAATTAGATAAACAATTTGTATTTGATGATGTCTTGGAGTTCGAAGATTTGCCTGCTAACACAGTTAGATTGAGCGCATCAACCATAGACCAGTTATTTAAAGATACTGATTATAATCTAAAAGATGTCAGAAAAAATAAATTAGTTAAGCCGGTTTCTTTGTCTCTACTACCTAAAGAAATAAAGATGATAGAGAATGTACAAAAAAGAAAAGATCTATTTATTCAAATTATTTTACCATTAGTGATTAAAGAAAATAATAACATTAGACTGGATAGAAAAAAACTTTTTAGTATTTTAAATAAAAGTAAAAATACAAGAATAGAAAAAGTGTGGCTTTTAAAAAAACTTAAACAATACGGCGTAGTGAACAAGGACTTATCTACATTAAAAGTTAGAATGGATGAGGTTCCAATATCAATGGCTATAGCGCAAGCTGCAAAAGAGACTGGATGGGGAACTTCTAGATTCGCTCTAGAAGGAAATGCATTATTTGGTCAATGGACTTGGTCAGGTGAGGGGATAAAACCTGCAGGCGCCGATGATGATAGCACACATAAAATAATGAAATTTAAGGTGTTGCAAGCTTCAGTAAAAGCATATCAGAGAAATCTTAACACTCATAATTCATACAAGGAATTTAGAAGCGCTAGAGCTGAATTAAGAGATCGGGGAAAAAAACTTGATAGTATAATTTTATCTGAATATTTAGACAGATATGCAGAAACAGGAAAAAAATATGTTAAAATACTACAGCTAATTATAAAACAAAATCAATTAACAGATTTCGATGATGCTAAATTGCTTCCATCTAGTATTGAATTGGAGAGTTTGATTTAATTTTGTTCAATAGAAAATTGAATACCAAACCATCTCCAGATATTATCATCAAGTAAAGAGCAATTGACTCTTCCTCTACGAAAAACAAATTTGTCTCTAAATTTAATGCTTAATATATTTCCGTTTAAGTGAACATTGGATTTTTCCCATTTATCACCTTCATTTGAAAAACAATTAATATTGTATAAATTTTTTTGCGTATCAAAAAATTCCACAGTAAAATTTGGAGGGTTACGGGTGTCAATTAAATATTTTTCAACTGGTAGTAAATT
>Ga0114997_10004541_pt1 | contig 10732 bp, 10 predicted proteins | sample ArcticOcean_MG_C_2_FD_87045 | JGI IMG/M metagenome (GOLD analysis project Ga0114997, IMG submission 87045) | Marine microbial communities from western Arctic Ocean - ArcticOcean_MG_CB4_136 | ecosystem: Environmental > Aquatic > Marine > Oceanic | place: Arctic Ocean: Canada Basin | collected... | reverse complement strand
TCTGAAATGCCTGCAATGACAGAAGGTAAACTTCATGGTTTTCAATTGTGGGTAAATATGCCTGCTAAATTAAAAATGAACAAACCTGAATATATTTATATTGATGCAGATAAAATGAGTACTCATAAAGATAACGATAAAATAGTTAAAGTAATTGCTGGAAAATTTGAAAATGCAGAAGGACCTGTTAAAGGCCATAATGTTGAGCCAGTTTACTTTGATGTAGAGATTAAAGAAGGTAAAGAGTTTAATTTTAATCTACCTTCAACACATAATTCTTTAATTTACTTAATCGATGGTGAAATTAAAGTTGGAGAAGAAGATCATGATGCAGTTAAAGATTCTACTTTAATTATTTTAACGAGAGGTAAAAAATTGAAAGTTTCTAGTTTAACTAAAGCTAAATTTTTACTTATATCAGGAAAACCTATTGGAGAATCTATTGCAAGAGGTGGTCCATTTGTTATGAATACTAAAGCAGAGATCTTGCAAGCTGTTCAAGATTATCATAATGGTACATTTGTAAAATGATGAAAGCAGTAATAATTTCAAAAGTTGGTGGACCAGAAGTTTTAGAACTTAAAGACATTGAGCTAGAAGATCCTAAATCTAATGAAGTATTAATTAAAAATAAAGCTATTGGTTTAAATTATATTGATACTTATCATAGATCAGGCCTTTATCCTGTGGAACTACCTTCAAATATTGGAATAGAAGGTGCTGGTATAATTGAAAAAATTGGACCAAATGTAAAAAATTTTAAAGTCGGTGATAAAGTTGCTTATGCTTCAATGCCAATTGGTTCTTATTCAACACATAGAATTTTTCCAACAAAAAAACTGGTTAAGGTTCCTGAAGGAATTGAATTAGAAAATGTAGTTACTCTAATGACTAAAGGGATTACGACTTTTTATCTTCTGCATAAAACCTATCCTGTAAAATCTGGTGAAACTATTTTGTTTCATGCGGCAGCCGGTGGTGTTGGTCAAATACTTTGTCAGTGGGCGAAAAGTTTAGGCTGCACGGTTATTGGTACCGTTGGCTCTGATGAAAAAATTGAAATTGCAAAAGCTAATGGCTGCGACCATGTTATCAATTATTCAAAAGAAAATTTTGTTGAAAAAGTTAAAGAAATAACAAATGGTGATGGTGTTCCAGTAGTCTACGATGGTGTTGGTAAAAAAACTTTTAATGATTCCATCGAATGTTTAAAAGTCAGAGGAACAATGGTATCTTTTGGAAATGCATCCGGTCCCTTAGATCCATGCAATATAACAAAATCCTTAGCACCAAAAGGATTATACTTAACAAGACCAAGTATCGCACATTACACAACAACTAGAGAAGAGCTTGATGAGGCAACAAATAAAGTTTTTGAAATGTTTAAAACAAAAAAATTTAATTTAAAAATTTTCAAAAAATATTCTTTATTAGAAGTGGTTAAAGCACATCATGATTTAGAAACAAGAAAAATTACTGGACCGGCAGTAATTATTCCTAATTAATCTAAATCAACATCCATATCTGACATATGCAACTTAAGAGCATTGGTTGATACCTGAAGTTCTCTTACAAAAATTATAATGGAAACCATCATTGATATACAGCAAGAACCAAAAATTATTCTAGCTACAAAAATCTCATTTAAATAAAGAGCAAAAACAGTTAACAAATTAAATAAAAGACCAAACGCTGCAAACATAATAGTCCACTTCAAAAGAACAATTCTTCCATTTAAGTTTATAAATTGTTTTTTCCATTCGGGAGGAATGTGATTTTCATACACATGCTCATCATGAAGTTGTCTAATTAGCTTGCTAAGTGAATGAAATCTATTGCTATATATGTTCATTAAAAGAGGAATGGCTGGAAACATTAGTGCTGTTACAGTGTAATCTATATTCATACGAATCAATTTGATTATGAAACTAGCCTTTGCTATTTACAAGTAAATTTTAATGAAACAATTAAATTTTTTTATCGAATTAACAAGGCTGCGTAAGCCAATAGGCTTCATGCTTTTATTTTGGCCATGTACATGGGGGCTAACCCTTGCTTATAATTTTTCTAATAGCATTAATTTATACATTTTTTATCTAATTCTATTTTTTCTAGGTTCAATTTTAATGAGGTCTGCTGGATGTATAATAAATGATATAGCTGACAAAAAATTTGATAAAATGGTTGAACGAACAAAAAATAGGCCAATAGCTTCGAATAAAATTTCTATTAAACTAGGTTTGTTTTATGCTTGTGTGCTTTGCTTATTCGCATTTCTTGTTTTAATTAATTTTAATTTATTTACTATTATTTTAGCTTTAGGATCTATGCCATTAGCTTTTACATACCCTTTGATGAAGAGATATACTTATTGGCCACAACTTTTTTTAGGTTTCACATTTAATTATGGATTAATTCTTGGTTGGGCATGCATCGCGAGTAACATTGATATAATTCCACTAATTCTATATGTAGGGGCCATATTTTGGACACTTGGCTACGACACAATTTATGGATTCCAGGATATTAAGGATGATGAAATAATAGGAGTAAAATCAACTTCGATAAAATTTAAAAATGAACCAAAAAAGTTTTTAATTTTATGTTACTTGTTTTTGACTATATCTCTTTTTATAACAGGATATTTAATGAATTTTAATATTTTTTTTTATATTGGTCTTATTTTAATAATCTCTCATTTATTTATATATCAAATACAATTATTTAACTCTAAAAATAAAAAAAATTGTTTAAAAATATTTAAAAGTAATAATTTAATTGGATTTTTGATTTTTTTAAATATTGTAATAGGAAAAATATAACCAATGAATAGCACCGCTATACTAAAAAGACTCTACAAAGAATATACAAAAAAATTTTTAGGAAAAATTTTTTTATCGTTTTTTTTTGCACTACTAGTTGGTTTAAGCACTTCTTCTATAGCTTGGCTTCTCGATCCTGCAATTAAAAAAATTTTTATTGAAAAAGATCAAAAACTTTTATTTTTTATTCCTATATTAATAATGATTGCTTTTGCAACTAAAGGTGCGTCTTTATATATAGCAAAAGTTTCTATGATAAGAGTAGCTCGAGAGGTAGAAAAACTTCTACAATTAAATTTAGTTAAATCAATTGTAAGAGCTGATACCAATTTAATAGATACGAAGCATTCGGGAAAATTTATTTCAAATATTACATTTGATGTTAGTCAAATAACGGGCCTGTTAAGTACCGCACTATTAAATTTATTTAAAGATAGCTTTACATTAATTTTTTTACTAACTGTTATGTTTTATCAGAACTGGAGACTTTCTTTAATTTCTATTATAATGATACCTTTTGCCGCTACAGCAGCAAAAATTCTTGGAAAAAGAATGAAGAAAGTTACTACCGAGGCCCAAGAAAAATCTGGTGCTTTAAATAAATTTTTAGTTGAAGTTTTTAAAAACCACAAATTAATTAAAATTTTTCAGAAGGAAACATTCGAGAATAAAAGAGCAGAAAGTTTTATTGAGGACTTAAAAGAAAAAAATAGAAAAATAGATGAAATATTTATTAGATCATCCCCAGTAATGGAGGCACTTACAGGAATAATGATAGCAATAATTATTTTTATTTCTGGTAAGCTAATAATCAATGAAGCAATGAATATAAATAACTTTTTTTCTTTTCTTGCTGCTATGATGCTAGCGTATCAACCAGTCAGATCTCTATCAACTTTAAATATGACTGTTAAACAGGGTCTATCAGCGGCTGAAAGAATTCTACCAATCATTGATAATAAAAATGAAATTTCTGACGTTGTAAATGCGAGTAAACTTAAAATAGATAAGGGAACAATCAACTTTAAAGATGTCTTATTTGCTTATGGGTCTAATGAAAAAAATGTTTTAAAATCAATTAATTTAGAAATAACAGGTGGAAAAATGACAGCATTGGTTGGCCACAGTGGTTCAGGAAAATCAACAATACTTAATTTAATACCAAGATTTTACAATATAACGTCTGGTGATATCACAATTGATAATCAATCAATTTATAAAACTAAAATATTTTCTGTAAGAGAAAAAATCTCATTAGTCAGCCAAGATACAACTTTGTTTGATGATACAATTAAAAATAACATCAAATATGCAAATTTTGATGCTTCAGAAGAAGAGGTCATAAGAGCCGCTCAACTTTCTCACTCAGAGGAATTCATCAATCAATTGCCCAATAAATATGACACAATTATTGGAGAAAATGGCGTACGACTTTCCGGTGGAGAAAAACAAAGACTCTCAATTGCAAGAGCTATGATTAAAAAGAGTCAAATTATTTTACTAGATGAGGCAACGTCTTCTCTAGATTCGGAAACTGAAAACAAAATTCAAGACGCTTTAAATATTTTAATAAAAGATAGGACAACTGTGGTTATTGCTCACAGGCTTTCTACAATACTAAACTCTGATAAAATTTATGTTATAGATTCAGGTAAAATCATAGCGTCAGGTAAGCATGAAAATCTCCTTAAAAATTCTGAAATATATAAAAACTTTTACGAAAAGCAAATTCGTAAGGAATAATGTTTTTATTTTATCAAATCCTAGTATTTTTAATTATATTTTTTTCACCAATAATTTTATTATTTAGAATATTTAAAAAAAAAGAAGATAAAATAAGATTTGTTGAAAAATTTAGTATATTTTCAAAAAAAAGAATGAATGGTAATTTAGTTTGGTTCCATGGATCTAGTGTTGGTGAAATTTTAAGTGTAATACCACTGATTGAAAATCTTGAAAAAAATAAATCTATTAAACAAATACTAGTTACTTCTTCTACTTTAAGTTCATCTATTGTATTTAAAAAGTTCAAATTTAAAAAAGTAATGCATCAATTTTTTCCTATTGATGTTTTTTTTTTAACAAATAAATTTTTAAATTATTGGAAACCAACTATTGCTATCTTTATAGAATCTGAAATTTGGCCATGTATGTTTATTGGTATAAAAAAAAGACGCATACCTTTAGTATTAATCAATGCAAGAATAACAAAAAAAACTTTTGATAAATGGTTTAGATTTAAAAATTTTACCTACGGCATTTTTAATAAAATTAGTTTTGCGTATCCTCAAAACTTTGAGACGTTAAAATATCTAAAAAAACTCAAGGTTAGTAATATCAAGTTAATTGGTAACTTAAAATATTCTGAAAATAGAAATAATGACACTAAAATATTAGATAAAAAAATTTTAAATGAATTTAGGTCTAGAAAAATTTGGTGTGCGTCTAGCACTCATTTGGGTGAAGAGTTAATTTGTGCCAAAAGCCATATCAAGCTCAAAAAAAAATTTAAAAATTTACTTACGATTATTATTCCAAGACATGTGCAAAGAAGTGATGAAATTAAAAAAAAATTAGAAGAACTTAATTTAAGGGTGCTTTTAAGAAGTTCAAATAAAAAAAAATTAAAGGAAATTGATATTTATCTAGTAGATACATATGGTGAAACAAATAAATTTTATAAAACTACTAATACTGTTTTCCTTGGAGGTTCATTTATAAAACATGGTGGTCAAAACCCCATTGAGCCAGCTAGATTAGGTGCTAACATAATTCATGGTCCACATGTTAATAACTTTAAAGAGGTATATAAGCTTTTAAATAGTAAAAAAATTTCATATCAAGCCAACAATGGAAGCCAACTTACCAATATTCTAGAAAAAACAATTAAAGATTTAAGTAATAATAAATCAAAGTTTTTAAAAATAAAAAATGTTGGAAAATCAATATTGAAAATAACAACAAATGAAATAAACAACTTAATAAGAAATGAAATTAAAAAAACCTAGATTTTGGAATGCTGGTAAATTTTCAATTTGGCCCTATTTTTTATTTCCGTTCACTTTTTTATTTTTTTTGCTATCCTCATTTAGGAATATTAAAAAAAAAAAATTTTCAATACCTGTTATTTGTGTGGGAAATATTTATTTAGGTGGAACTGGAAAAACACCGTTAGCCTCTAAAATTTTTAAAATATGTACATTACTTGGAAAAAAACCTGGATTTATTAAAAAATATTATTCATATCTTAATGATGAAATAAACATGTTAAAAAAAATTGGACCAGTATTCATTAATAAAAATAGACATTCTGCAATTAAATCTTTAATAGAAGAAGAAAAAAATGTAGCAATTCTTGATGATGGTTTTCAAGACCTCTCAATAGAGAAAAGTTTTTCAATTATTTGTTTTAACGAAAAACAATGGATTGGAAATGGTTTCTTAATACCCTCTGGTCCTTTACGCGAAAAACTTTCTTCATTAAAAAAAGCTGATTGTGTATTTATAAACGGTAATAAAAATTTAAATATTGAAAACAAGCTTTTAAATGAAAATAAAAATATTAAAATTTTCTACTCAAGATATGTCCCAAAAAATATTAAAAAAATTCATAATAAAAAAATAATAGCTTTTGCAGGTATTGGTAACCCCTCTAATTTTTTTGATCTTTTAAAAGAAAATAGAATACAATTAATAGAGGAAATTTCTTATCCTGATCATTATAATTATTCTAAAAAAGAACTTAATAAGTTAATAAAAAAATCAAAAGAAAAAAATGCTATTCTTTTAACTACAGAAAAAGACTATTCACGAATTCATTATGAATATAAAGATGATATCAATTATCTAAGTATAGAATTAGAGATTGAAAATGAAAAAAAATTTATAGAGACAATTAAAAAAATTATATGAAATTAATTAAGTATTTTTTAGAATTCTTGGCTATTTTGATTCTTTTTTTTATATTTAAAATTGTTGGAATAAAATTATCATCCTACATTGGTAAAAAAACAGGTTTATTATTTGGACCACTGTTTAGATCAAAAAAATTAATTGAATCTAACATTTTAAAAGCATATCCAAATCTTAAATCATTTGAGCTTAAAGTTATAGTTAAAGAAATGTGGGCTAATTATGGAAAAATTTTAGCTGAATACATGTTTATTAGAAATTTTAGAGAAAATTTTTTTAAAACAAAAATTAAAATAAATGGTCAAGAAATTTTAGAAACAATACTAAAAAATAAAGAACCTGTAATCTTTGTATCTGGTCACTTCAACAATTTTGAGTTAATGGCTATGTGTATCGATAAGATTGGTGTTCCATTAACAACAATATATAGGCCTCTAAATAATATTTTTATAAATGTTATTATGGAGTCTATAAGAAAAAAATATATTTGCAAAAATCAAATTAAAAAAGGTAAGAGTGGTATAAAAAAATCTTTATTATTTTTTAAAAAAGGTTTTTCTATTGCTGTAATGATTGATCAAAGAGTAAGTGAGGGCATCAAATCTAATTTTTTTGGAAAAGGGGCACATACAACTACTATACCTGCTCAATTTGTTAAAAAATTTAATTGCAAAATAGTACCCATACATATTGAGAGAAGAGAAAAGAGTAACTTTGAAATAAATGTTTATGAACCCATTCAATACTCTAAAGAAAAAACAATTGAAGATATAACCAAGGATTTAAACTCATGGCTCGAAAAAATGATTTTAAAAAACCCATCTCAATGGATTTGGACGCATAACCGTTGGAAATGAGGTTATTTTTTATCAATTTTCTCTTTTTTTATAAATGCTTCTTGATATGAATAATAGGCTTCTTGTAAATCTACATTCCAATAATTAAGATCTTCAAGTCTAATTTCCTTTCCAGTAACTGCGCATCTAACGTGATCACCTTCTTCTATAATTTCAAAATTGTTTGGCAAATATTTTATTTTAGCTAATTTTTTATTCATTTTTAGTTTATATATCATTATATGAAAGTTTTAGTAATTGGAAGTGGAGGTAGGGAACACGCTATGTGTGTTGCTTTAAAAAAATCAAAAAAAATTAATCAAATTTATTGTGTTCCTGGAAATGCAGGAACAGAACAAATAGCAAAAAATATAGATATTAACATTTGTGATTTTAATAAGATTAAAGAATTTGTTTTGTCAAAAAAAATAGGGCTAGTTGTAATTGGTCCCGAAAAACCTCTTGTGGAAGGGATTGTCGATTTTTTTAAAAATACTGATATTAATGTATTTGGACCAAACAGGATTGCCTCTCAACTTGAAGGTTCAAAAATATTCACTAAAAAGTTGTGTAAAAAATACAATATACCAACAGCTAAATTTGATATCTTTGAAAATATAAAGGATGCTGAAATTTTTATTAATAATGCCAAATTTCCAATAGTCATAAAAGCAGACGGACTCGCGTCTGGAAAGGGTGTCTATATATGTGAAAGTAAAAAAGAATCCATATTATCGATAGCAGAAATTTTTGACGGAAAATTTGGAATAGCAAAAAATGTACTAATTGAAGAATTTCTACAGGGAGAGGAAATGAGTTATTTTATTGTGAGTGATGGCAAAACTATAAAAGCTTTTGATACTGCTCAAGACCATAAAAGAGTTTTGGAAGGTGACAGAGGTAAAAATACTGGTGGTATGGGGGCTTATTCTCCGTCAAGATTAATAAATCAAAATTTAGAAAAAAAAATATTAGAAAAAATAATTAAGCCAACAATAAAAAGTCTCAAAGATATAGGGTGTAAATATAAAGGATTTTTGTATGCTGGTCTTATGATAGTTAATAACGAACCTTATTTAATAGAATACAATGTAAGAATGGGAGATCCAGAATGTCAAGTCATTTTGCCTAAACTAAAAACTAATTTACTAGATATTATAATTGCATGTTGTACTGAAAATTTAGCAAACTTAGAAATCAACTGGCATGATAAAAAAAGTTTGTGCGTTGTTTTGTGCTCAAATGGCTATCCTGATAAATATGAAAATAATAAGCTAATAGATAGTTTAGATAATATAACTTTAGAAAATAATGAGTTTTGTTTTCATGCTGGCACAAAAAAAAACGATAATAAGGTATATTCTAATGGAGGCAGGGTTTTAAACTTTGTGTGTTTAACGGATAATTTTAAAAAAGGTAGAAATAAAATTATAGATATTATAAAATCATTAAATTGGACTGGTGGTTTTTTTCGTAAAGATATTGGTTACAAAGTGATAGATGAATGAGAATTATATCTGGAAGCCAAAAGGGAAAAAAAATTCTTCAGCCTAAAGATCGAATAACTAGACCCTTAAAGGACCTAACAAAAGAATCTATATTCAATATATTAAAACACTCCAACTTATTTAATGTTGAAATAGAAAAATCAGATATTTTAGACTTATTTTCAGGTGTCGGATCTTTTGGTTTAGAATGCTTATCAAGGGGCGCTTCATCAGTAATATTTTTGGAAAATTACAAAGAAGCAATATCAGTTCTTAAAAAAAATATTATAAATCTAAATTTTATAAAATCCTCAAAAATTTTAATGGAAGATGTGTTCAATGATAAAATTCTTCAAAAAATTGACAAAAAATTTGACATAATTTTTATTGATCCACCTTATATAGAAAAAAAACTAAACCAATTAATAGAAAAAATAATAAAATCAAAACTATTAAAAAAAAATGGTATTTTAATAATTCATAGACATAAAAAAGAAAAAGATATTTTTCTAAAAGAATTTAAAATTTTAAAACAAAATACTTATGGAATATCAAAAATTATATTTGGAAATTAATCTAAATTAAAATTTTTTTAGTTTCTTTTTTAATTAATTCAACAGCTGGTTGATCAAAAGGGTTAACTTTCAAGGCCTTCGCTAATAGGATTGTTTCTAGTATAAAAAAACAAAACAATTCCCCCATAGATTTTTCATCTCTATGAAATACTTCAAAACTTCTAAAAGGTATATTTTTTGATTTAAATATTTTCTCTGTAGCTAATTTTTGTGAATAAAGAATATTGTTAATATTTTTATCTTTTAAAAAATTGTGACTTGGTAGTATTGATTTATTTATAATTTTTTTAGAATTTTTTTCCTTCACATAAAAAAATGTATAAAAACTTTTTTTGGGACCATCCAAGTAAAGTTGCATTAAACTGTGATTGTCTTTTGGCATGTTTGAAATAATGGGCAAAATACCTCTAGATTTTTTTCCTAAACTTTCAGCAATTAATTGTTGGTACCATTCAAATAAGTTTTTAGATCTTTCATCATAATTTAAAATCACCGAAGTATATTTTCCATTTTTCAAATAACTAAGTGTAGCGCTTACGTTATGTATTAAGTTATTCAAAAAAATTTTGTTATTTATTAATTTATTTAATTGTTTAAAATTTTTTTCTTTTAAACCCATCAATTCAGCGGGCAACATACCAACCTCAGACAATACGGAATACCTTCCTCCTACAAAATTTTTATGCTCAATAACTTCAGATTTTATTTTTTGGGCTAAATTTTTTAAATAGCTATTTTTAGTTTCAGTAATAAAAATATTTTTGTCATTTTTTTTTATTAAAATATTTGCATTAGATATTGTTTCTAAAGTATTTCCTGACTTAGAAATAATTAAATTGAGCATTTTTTTATTTAATTTATTATCTTTTAAAACAAAACTAAGATTATTTATAAAAATAAATTTTTTTTTAATTTTATGTTTTAAAAAAGCATAAATTGCTTCTGCACCTAAAATTGATCCTCCCATACCAATTACTCTAATCTGAGAAAATTTTTTATATTTTAAAATAAAATCTTTTTTATAAGAGTATCTATAAGATTTTGTCAATATATTTAATAAATTTTTTTTTTTTAAACTATCATTTAATAAATTTTTTAAT
>Ga0114997_10004539_pt1 | contig 10734 bp, 11 predicted proteins | sample ArcticOcean_MG_C_2_FD_87045 | JGI IMG/M metagenome (GOLD analysis project Ga0114997, IMG submission 87045) | Marine microbial communities from western Arctic Ocean - ArcticOcean_MG_CB4_136 | ecosystem: Environmental > Aquatic > Marine > Oceanic | place: Arctic Ocean: Canada Basin | collected... | reverse complement strand
CCAGGTATGGATTTTATTTTAGGTGAAATTATTAATACCAAAATGCATCTTAATATCTGGGATGATTTGTTTGGCCATCTCAAAGATATCAAGAAAAAAATTGCTAATAATGAAAAAGCTATCGATCCATTTAACTTAATGGGATTGGTTGATGATCCTGCTCTGCAAAGAAGAGCTACTGAAATAAGAGTAAATAGCGCCTACCCAAATAGTGATGTTCTACCCAAAATCGATTACTATTCTAGGCATAAAAAGATTCGTATTGGCTATTTTTCTGGAGACTTTAGAATGCATCCTGTGGCATATTTAACAGCTGAGCTTTATGAAGTTCACGACCGAGATCATTTTGAAATTCATGCATTTTCTTTTGGCCCTGATACCAAAGATGAGCTTAATCTTCGTATAAAATCAGGAGTCGATCACTTTCATGATTTGCGCTCGATGTCGCACAAGAAGATTACTCTTCTTGCTAGGTCTTTAGAGATTGATATTGCGGTTGATTTGTCAGGCTTAACTGAAAAAGCTAGAACAGATGTTTTTGCAATGAAAGTGGCACCTATTCAGTTAAGTTATATTGGTTATCTTGGAACTATGGGAGCTGATTACTATGATTATTTGATTGCTGATGAAATGATGATTCCTAAAAAAAATCAAAAATATTATGCAGAGAAAATTGTTTACTTGCCGAGTTTTCAGGTGAATGATTCAACTGAATCAATACCCAAGATTACTTTGACTCGAAAAGATCTTGGACTTCCTAAAGAAGGGTTTATATTTTGTTGTTTTAGTAATACTTTTAAAATTACACCTAAGACCTTTGATAGTTGGGCTCGGATTCTTGAAAATGTTGAAGGCAGTGTTTTGATGATTTATGCAGCTAATGAATTATCAAAAACTAATCTAACTAAAGAGATTATTAAAAGAGGCATTGATTCAAGTAGGCTTATTTTTGGTGATAGTTTTGATAGACCTAAATATCTTGCTAGATACCGGGTCGCTGATCTGTTTTTGGATACGCAGCCATACAATGCCGGAACAACGGCCAGTGACGCACTCAGGATGGGACTGCCTATGCTCACATTAAAGGGTCAATCTTATCAGTCGAGAATGGGAGCAAGCATCGTTAATGCTCTTGATTTACCTGAATTGATTACCAATACTTCAGAAGAGTATGAGTCACTGGCTATTAAATTGGCGATGGATCCAGTAAAATTTAAAGCTATTAAAAATAAGTTAGTTGATAATTTACCCAAAGCACCTCTATATGACACTCCATTATTTTCAAAGCACCTTGAGCTTGCTTATACTAAAATGTATGAAAACTTCCATAGTGGGTTAGATCCTGATCATATTTATCTGGAGCATCATGAATGAGTAAGAATATAGAGCTATTACAAAATAAAATTTTTAATAAAAAATGATATCAAAAAAGAAGACCATCCTTGTTACAGGCGGTGCTGGTTTTATAGGCTCAGCATTAATAAGATATATTATCAAGAATACACATTACAAAGTAGTGAATATTGATAAATTAACTTATTCAGGAAACTTACAGTCTTTAGAAACTGTTAATGAAAACGTAAATTATGCTTTTAAGCGACTAGATATTTGTGACAGTAAAGAACTAGAACAAATTTTAATAAGGAGTCAGCCAGATATTATTATTCACCTTGCTGCAGAATCTCATGTAGACCGTTCAATAGATAATCCAGGTGATTTTATACAAACTAATATTATTGGCACATACTCTCTCCTAGAGCAATCAAAGAAATACTGGCAATTACTTGAAGGTGATAAAAAAGAAAATTTCCGATTTCTCCATGTTTCAACTGATGAAGTTTATGGTGATTTAAATGGATCAGCTGATTTTTTTACAGAAGATACTTCCTATAATCCAAGCTCTCCATACTCAGCATCTAAAGCAAGTTCTGATCACCTAGTGCGAGCGTGGCATCGAACATATGGATTGCCAGTATTGATCACAAATTGTTCAAATAATTATGGACCATACCAATTTCCAGAGAAGCTGATACCTCATATTATTTTGAATGCACTTGCTGGCAAAAATCTCCCAATCTACGGTGATGGTAAACAAATAAGAGACTGGTTATATGTTGGTGATCATGTGATTGCAATTATGGAGGTTGCGATAAATGCTAAAGTAGGCAAAACATATAATATTGGTGGCGGTAGTGAGATTCAAAATATTGAAGTTGTTAGAAAAGTTTGTAACATTCTAAATGAACTTGCTCCAGATAAATTGAATGGCATGAGTTCTTTTAGTGAGTTAATTACTTACGTTAAAGATAGGCCTGGCCATGATGTAAGATATGCGATTAACGCTCAAAAGATTAATAAAGATTTAGGCTGGAAGCCAAAAGAAAGTTTTGAGTCAGGTATTAAAAAAACTGTAAAGTGGTATTTAAATAATAATGAATGGTGTGATAATATTCAAAATGGAAGTTATCAGCTTGAGAGATTAGGAGTAAATTTAAAATGAAAGGTATTATTTTAGCTGGTGGATCTGGATCAAGGCTTTATCCATTAACAAAAAGTGTCTCCAAGCAGCTATTGCCTATTTATGATAAGCCAATGATTTACTATCCATTATCTATATTGATGTTGGCTGGAATTCAAGAGGTCTTAATTATCTCCACTTCAGATGATATATCAAGATTTGAAAATCTTTTGGGCGATGGTTCAGAAATTGGAATGAAATTTGAGTATAAGATTCAACCATCTCCAGATGGTCTAGCACAGGCTTTTATTATAGGCGAGGACTTTATTGGTTCAGATAGTGTGGCTTTGATTCTAGGTGATAATATATTTTATGGCCAAGGCCTAACTGATCTGCTCTTAAATGCGATATCAAGTGTTTCAGATGATAATGTAGCAACTATTTTTGGTTACCATGTAAATGACCCTTCAAGATATGGAGTTGTTGAGTTTGGCGACTTTAATAAGGCTATAACTATTGAAGAAAAACCTGAAAAACCTAAAAGTAATTTCGCAGTAACTGGTTTATATTTTTACCCAAATGATGTAGTTCAAAAAGCTTTTAAGGTTTTACCTTCTAAGAGAGGTGAGCTTGAGATTACTAGTATTAATCAGATGTATTTGAATGAAGGGTGTTTAAAAGTCCAATTACTTGGAAGGGGTTATGCTTGGCTTGACACAGGGTCTCATGAAGACTTGTTGGAAGCCTCAAAATTCATAGAAACTATTGAAAGAAGGCAGGGCTTAAAAGTTGCTTGTATTGAAGAGATTGCTTTGGATAAGGGCTATATTTCTAAAGAAAAATTAGCATCTATTGCTAATGCCATGAATAAAAACCAGTATGGAAAATATTTGCTCAGGCATATTGAAGTAATTAAGTGAAATTTATACCTCAATCTATTCCAGATATTTTATTAATAGAACCAAAAGTTCACATTGATGAACGTGGTTACTTTATGGAAACTTTTAGACAAGATTTTTTTAATCAGGCTTTAGGTTATAAATTACACTTTATTCAAGATAATGAGTCTGAATCGATTTCTAAAGGTATTTTGCGCGGCTTGCACTTCCAACTCCCACCCTTTGCTCAAAGTAAATTAGTAAGAGTTGTTAAAGGAAAGGTTTTAGATGTTGCTGTTGATATTAGAAGGGATAGTAAAACTTTTGGAAAATATGTTGCAGTTGAATTAAGTAAAGAAAATAAAAAACAACTTTTTGTACCTAAAGGGTTTGCACATGGTTTTTTAGTTTTATCTGAGGGTGCAATCTTGAATTACAAAGTTGATGAGTATTATTCAGTAAACCATAATGAAGGCATTGCTTATAATGATAAAGATATTGCTATCGATTGGTTAATTTCAGATGAAGGCATAATACTTTCTGAAGAGGATCAAAAAAATCCAAACCTAGCTGATAAGAAAAAATTGTTTTAACTTTGTCATGCTAACTTTAATTACAGGAGCAAGTGGTCAACTAGGAAAAACTCTTAGAAGCCTGGTTAAACAAAAAAAAATAAGTCGTAGTTTTGTTTTTACTTCCAGAAATCAACTTGATTTGTCCGATCTTAATCATATTCAGCGCTTTATTGAGTCACATAAATTTGACTTGATTATTAATTGTGCAGCTTATACTGGGGTCGATAAAGCTGAAATTCATAAAAAAGAAGCTGACTTAATTAATCATTTAGCTGTCAAGAAAATTGCAGAAATAGCACATAGTTTTAACATTAAACTCATACATATCTCAACCGATTTTGTATTTGATGGTTTAAATCATCAGCCTTATTATGAGAGCGATGTTACTGGACCATTAAATATATATGGCAATACTAAATTAGCTGGTGAAAAGGCAGTTCTTTCAATCATGAAGTTTAATGCAATTATTATAAGGACTAGTTGGGTTTATTCTGAATATGGGAATAATTTTGTTGATACTATTCTAAAACTTATCCAAAAAGAAGTTGATTTAAATATTGTTTCTGATCAAATAGGTACTCCAACATATGCAAATGATTTAGGTAATGCAATCTTAAGTATTATTGAAAGTGAAAAATTTCATGCCAAAGAGCAAGAATCAAAAATATATCATTATTCAAATTCAGGTAAGTGTAATTGGTATGATTTTGCTAAAGAGATTATCAATATTTCAGGCAGTAAATGTAATTTAAATGCAATTAATACAGCAGATTACCCAATGACTGCTGAAAGGCCAATGTGTGTTGTAATGAGCAAGAAAAAAATTTCACATGAGTTTGGCCTGAAAATTACTTTCTGGAAGGATTCACTTAAAATTTGTATGAAAAATTTATCAACTTTGCCTACTTCAAATAATCATTAGTTAGTATGGAAGTCCTTAAGATCACAATTCCAAATAGAATGACAGGTGAAAGGCTTGATTCTTCACTCTCAGAAATGTTACCTGACTATTCTCGTTCAAAAATTACTGCATGGATTAAATCTGGAGATGCTTTAATAGATGGGAAATCTTTTAAACCAAAGGATAAAGCTATTGGCGCTGAAATTGTTTGTTTAACTTTAAATCAAAAGCAGAATAATGATTGGTCTGCTGAGAAAATTCCCTTAAATGTTGTGTATGAAGATGAGGATATTATTGTAATAAATAAGCAATTCGGACTCGTTACTCACCCGGGCGCAGGAAATTGGAGCGGAACATTGGCAAATGCTCTTCTTTATTATGATCCAGTTTTATCTACTCTGGATAGGGCTGGTATTGTTCATCGACTAGATAAAAATACTTCAGGCTTAATGGTCATTGCTAGAAATGAAAAGTCTCAAAAATATTTGGTTGAGCAGCTACAAAGGCATTCTGTTGATAGGGAATATTCTGCTATTGTATATGGACACATGATTGCTGGTGGAACCGTTGATGAGCCGATTGGCCGTGATCCTAAAGATAGAGTAAAGCAGGCAGTTTTAATGAGTGGAAAAGATGCTATAACTCACTATAGAGCAATTGATCGGTTTAAAAGTCACACTCATGTAAAAGCAATTTTAGAAACTGGCCGAACTCATCAAATACGTGTCCATCTTTCCTATGTTGGACATTCTTTGATAGGAGACCCAATGTATGGTGGCCGTGTACGTTTTCCAAAAAAAGCTAGTGAGGAGCTAAAAGATGCTCTACTTAATTTTAAAAGGCAGGCGCTTCACTCAAAAAAGTTATCTTTAACTCATCCTATTTCAGGAGAGTCAATGTCATGGAAAGCACCTCTACCAGATGACATGACAAAGCTATTGGAAGTCTTAAAAAAATTCGATTCCTGATAATTTTGGACTATTTAAATTCATGAATTTTTTTCCAAATAATGTTAAATTACTTTCAACACCAAGACTTTTAGAGGGAGGGAGTAGCAAGGGTAAATTTGATAACTTTAATTTGGCGCTCCATGTTGATGACGAGCAGAGCTCGGTATTGGCAAATCGTGACTTATTATTGAGGTACTTCAATTTACCATCTGCTCCAATATGGATTAATCAAACGCACTCTAAAATGAGTGTTAATGCTGATTCAATATCATCAATAGTTGATGCTGATGCAAGTTATAGCAAAAAAATTGGAACTGTTTGTGGGGTTCTTACAGCTGACTGCTTGCCAATTTTTGTATGTAATAGAGAGGGTACCGCTGTTGGAATTGCCCATGCTGGCTGGAGGGGCTTAGTTGGTGGAATAATTGAATCTTTAATTAAATCTTTTGATGGTAATGCCGAAGACTTGATAGTTCATCTAGGGCCAGCAATTTCTCAATTATCTTTTGAAGTAGGTGGTGAAGTTAAATCTCAATATCTTTCTAAAAATAAAAATTTTGAAAACTGTTTTACTTACTTAAATAATAAATATTATCTTGATTTATATGATGCAGCAAGGGTAGTTCTAAAAAGCTTGGGAGTTATTTTAATTAGTGGGGGCGATAGGTGTACCTATAAAGAGTCAGATGAATATTTTTCATACCGAAGAGATGGAAAGTACTCAGGTAGGATGGCGCACCTAATATGGATGGAAGAGAGCTAAGAGGCTGCTTCTTTCTCTTTACCTTTATCACTAAATTTCATTTCTCCACTCTCTTTATCAAGTAAATAATAGTGAAGTGATTTTTGTTTACGCTGCTTTTGCTGTGTGATGCACCCACGAACTTCAAAATCATTATTTAGCTGTATATCGTCGTATGAAGAGTTAAGGCATTTCAATAGCTGTTTATTATTTTCGATAATATACTGACGAAAGTAAAGCTCATCATTGAAATCAATAATGACATAAGCCTCATTATGAATTGGCATTCCAGGATCAACAATGATAATGCAATTTTCACTAAATTCAGGCGACATCATATCGCTAATATTTTGAAGCGCGTATGGCTCTGAATTCGTTGAACAGGTAGCTTGAAATAAAGCCTTTGCGTTATCTAATGTTGACATTTAGGACAATAATAAGTGGCTCGTTGATTTTGCACAATTTTTTTAATTTTACCACTACATCTATTGCATGGCATATCTTTGCGATCATAGACAGATAAGATTTGATAAAAATAACCAGCCTCACCATCCACATTAGAAAAGTCATTTAAAGTTGTACCACCATTATTAATTGATTCTATCAATACCTCTTTGATGCACTTAACAAGAATTTGGTAACGCTTCTTCGATGTTTTTCCCGCCTCTCTTTTAGGAGATATTCCAGCTAAAAATAAACTTTCTGAGGCATAAATATTTCCTACTCCAACAACTACACTGCTGTCCATAATAAATGTTTTTATATTCTTTGTTTTTCCAATGGAAGAATTGAAGAGTGATCTGTCATTAAACTCATAACTTAGAGGCTCTGGACCTAATTTTTCAAGAAGGGAAAGCTGTTCATCTTTTTTTTGCCAAAGAATTGAGCCAAATCTGCGAGGGTCATGAAAACGCATACTTGTTTTATTATCTAATTTAATCTCAAAATGGTGATGTTTTTTTAATGGTTCAATGACAGGAACAACACTTATTGAGCCAGTCATACCAAGATGCATTACCAGCTGACCATCTTTAAAATCAATTAGTAAATACTTGGCACGCCTTGATATTTTTTGGATAGTTTGATTTTTTAAAGTATCTACTAGGTGTTTAGGAATTTCCCATCGAAGTTTTTTTTTATAGATATGAACAGATATAATTTTTTTATCAACTATTAAAGGTTCAAGACCTTTTCTGGTGGTTTCAACCTCTGGAAGTTCAGGCATACTTTTTATTCTTGGTCGTTAACTAGTGCAATTTTTTTAGCTGCACTAAAATCAGTTTTACCACTACCTAATTTTGGAATTTCCTCTACTAATAGTACCTTGGCAGGGTGGTGGAGTGGATTAATTTTAGCTTTAGTTAACAAAGACTTAAGTTCATCTTTATTAATTTCTGCAGTAGCTAGAAGGACAATCTTTTCACCCTTGCGCTGATCTGGAAGGCATGTGGCAGCAATTTCTAGATCGGCATTATTACAGGTATCTAGAATCTCCTCCTCAACAGTTGTTAGGCTAATCATCTCCCCACCAATCTTTGCAAATCTTGAATATCGATCAACAATCGTTAAAAAGCCATCTTCATCTAAGTGGCCCTTATCACCAGTTCGATACCAACGGTAACCATCAATCAGTTCAATCACCTCAGCAGTTTTTTCTGGCATTTTTAGGTACCCCTTCATAATTTGTGGGCCACCTATTAAGATTAGCCCATCTCCTCCAGTTGGAATGGGGTCAAGGGAGTCTGGATCAACAATTCGAAACTCGGTACCACTAAATGCTCTTCCTACTGTTCCTGACTTATTACGTAACTTTTCTGGGCTTGAGTCGGTTGCAGCGATATCTGGCAAGTTAACTGATGCTCCTGGAGAGGTTTCAGTTGTTCCATATCCCTCATATACAGGAATATTAAACTTTGATTCAAAACCATCTCTAACTTCTGACCTTAATTTTTCAGCACCAGCTACTACAAGTCTTAAGGATTGCATAGATTCAGAGGTAACTTTTTTGTTTATAGAATACATTCTCAGAAAAGTAGGTGTCCCAACAAGGATGGTACCAGAGTACTTTTCAATTCCAGATGCTATCGTTGCAACATCTTTTGGATCCGCATGACAAACAATTGGAATACCCTCTGAAAGAGGCATTAGTGTGGTGATGGCAAAACCAAAAGCATGGAAAGTTGGAAGGGTTGACATAATAACATCAGTGCTGACCGCTCCTAATTCAATCGCAGCTTGTTTTGCATTGGCAGCAATATTACTATGTGATAACTCAACACCTTTGGGAGAGCCTTCACTGCCACTTGAAAACAAAATAGCCGCAGTATCATTCATTGACACCTCTTTAAAGTAACTTTTTCTTATTAAGTTTATTGGCATTACTATTGCTTTCAATAAGGTAGCCAGCCTAGTTAAGGTAGAAATTTCTTCTCTAATATCTTCTAACATGAGAAGCTTTGAATTTGGGAAGAATGATTCCAAGTTCATTCCTCTTTCAGCCATCTTATCTAAAAACTTTCTGGATGTGTAAATATGCTTTACTTCAGCTTGCTCGGCTGCAGATTTTAGTGCTTTTTTACCAGCAGTAAAGTTGAGATTAACAATAGTTTTGCCTAATGCAAGTATAGCCATAGAAGCTATTGCGCCACCTCCACTACTTGGGAGTAATAGGCCAACATTCTGTTCAGGACTGTAAGTTGCAATCTTTTTTGAAAATAAAAGAACTCCAGTCAAAAACCTTTTATGAGATATCTCTACTCCTTCTATATCTGCAACAGCAAACGCAGTTCTAGATTTTTTGGCATTTTTGAGCCAAGCTATATGTATAGGGTCAAGAGTGGATGGGTAAAGTTGCCAGTCTTCAAAAGAAGAAGGATGGGTCATCATATAAATTAGCCTCCCAGCATGGCTTTTTTCAAACTTTTTTGAATTGGATTTTTAGAAAGAAAGATTCCAAAAAAAGCTTTTTTAAAGTTAATTCCAGGGATTATATCTATAGACTCAGCATTTTTTAGAACATGTGTTCCCGAATTAGGCAGATAAATAAATTCATAAAAGTCACCAGCTCCAACTTCACCTTTAAGGCTAGAATTAAGTTGGTCAATCTCTTCTATAATTGGTCTAGTATTATTTCCAGTTGATTTTTCTAGTCCTTCATTTAATGCAATTTTCATTGCGTCAGGAGTTACCAGAGAAGATATCACATCCATACGAATCGACATTGGTGCATCATCGTTAATTATTTCTTCAGCATTACTGCTATTAGACTCGAGATAAAGGCTACCTTCATATGCTTTCATGAAAAATCTTATACGAGTTCCATGTCCATTAAGTATCAGTTTAGTGTTTTGATATTCCATTTCACTTGGAAGTTCAGCCGCATTAGATGGGGTTAATGAAAATACATTTAATAATAGAAGCAGTGGTAGAAGTTTTTTTAAGTTAGTAAGCATGTTTTTTTCCTAAAAGTTTTATATAACTTAAATTAATCTTACTATAAATAAAAATATAAATGATAAAAAAAACATTTAACTAATATTGAACTATTTATAATAGTACTTCTATTAACTAATTAACTAAATATTATGAATCCATTAACCTCTGTCAAAGGCACTATTGCATCAGGCTTTGTTTTAGCAATTCTTGTAGCATTTTATTTGTCTCCCGAAGGCTCATCTTTGATTCAACGCAACCTTAGTGTATGGATACATGCTCTTGCAGGCGTTACTTGGGTAGGCTTGCTGTATTACTTTAATTTTGTTCAGGTTCCTGCAATGGCAGAAGCGCTAGCTGATGAAGGCGGCCCTGGGCCTGCTGCAATTGGTAAGTATGTTGCACCAAAAGCCTTATTATGGTTCCGTATGTCTGCAGCTGTGACATGGCTAACAGGCGCATGGGCTCTTTCATTGGGCTATGGCTTTACTAACGCATTTCTTTTAAAGCCTGGTGCTGAAATGATTGGTTTAGGTTCTTGGTTAGGAACTATTATGCTATTTAATGTTTGGGTTTTAATTTGGCCAAACCAGAAAAAAATTCTTGGAATGGTCGAAGCTAGTGCAGAAGAAATTGCTAAAGCCAAGTTCACTGCTGCTATGGCTTCACGAACTAATGTAGTTCTTTCGGTTCCAATGCTTCTGTGCATGATTGGTGCAGGACATGGTGGATACTTATTTTAAATAAATTTCTTTTCCTAAAAAACCAGGCGGAGCCTGGTTTTTTTTTGTAAAAAAT
>Ga0114997_10004537_pt1 | contig 10734 bp, 16 predicted proteins | sample ArcticOcean_MG_C_2_FD_87045 | JGI IMG/M metagenome (GOLD analysis project Ga0114997, IMG submission 87045) | Marine microbial communities from western Arctic Ocean - ArcticOcean_MG_CB4_136 | ecosystem: Environmental > Aquatic > Marine > Oceanic | place: Arctic Ocean: Canada Basin | collected... | reverse complement strand
CAAAAAAATTAAAAAAACTAAAAAAAAAAATTACTAAAAATAATAAAAGTAATTATCATATTATGCTAGCTAAAAAATACCTGAAAAAAAAATATAAAATCAAAATTGATTATTTAGAAGCAAGAAATGAACATAACTTAAAAGTATTTACAGGAAATAGTAAATTTTTACTATTTGTTGCCTACTATATAAATAAAGTAAGATTAATTGACAATTTTTAATTAATTATAAAAAAAATAGGCACCTACACCTAAAAAAGATAAGAATCCAATTACATCAGTAATTGTAGTTACAAAAACACTAGATGCAATAGCTGGATCAATGTTTAGTTTTTTTAAAGTTACTGGAACAAGAATTCCAAACAAACCTGCTATAATCATATTAAGAACCATTGATATAGCAATTATCAATGATAGCTTAACATCATTAAACCAAAGTTGAACAACAACAGCACTTATTATTGCAAATATTATTCCATTTAAAACTCCAATATTAAATTCTTTTAAAATATTTTCGCTAAAATTATTTTCAGTTAAATCATTTGTTGCTAATGTTCTAATAGTAACAGCTAAAGTTTGCATGCCTGCATTACCACCCATTGACGCAACTATTGGCATCAAAAAAGCAAGTGCAATCATTTGTTTTATTGTAGCTCCGAAAAGACTTATAACCCATGTCGCTAAAAAAGCTGTAAATAAATTTAACAATAACCAATTAAATCTTCTTTTGGTTTTGATGATTACTCCATCTGTAATAGCTTCATCACCCACTCCAGCTAATCTTAAAACATCTTCTTCTGCCTCATCTTTTAATACAGTCAGCACATCATCACTTGTTATCATTCCTACAAGTTTATTATTTTTGTCTATAACACATGCTGAATTTAAATTATAATTTTCAAATAAAATACCAACTTGTTCTTTATCCATGTCAACTGGAATTGAAAGTTGTGTTTCTGACATTATAGATATCATCTTTGAATCTCTAGCTGCCCTTAAAACTTTTGATGCAGGTACGGTACCAATGGGTATAAAATCACTATCAACAATAAATATTTCTAAAAATTCATCTGGCAAATCTTTATTTTCTCTTAAATAATCAATAGTTTGGCCAACAGACCAATTACTAGGTATAGCGGTAAATTCTCTCTGCATTATTCTAGCCGCTGAGTCCTCAGGATAACTTAAGCTTTCTAGCAATATAAAACGATCTTTTGGAGGTAATGAGCTTAAGATTATATTTTTATCTTTTTCTTCAACATTTTCTAATATTTTTATTGCATCATCAGATTCTAGGTTTTTTAGAATAGATACAATAGAATCTGAAGATAAATATTTAATAATTTCTGATTGAACAGATTCATTCAACTCAATAAAAACTTCTGGGTCAATTTTAAAATTATTAAGTTTAATTAAATTTTCACGGTCATTTTGACTTAAATGTTCTATTATATCCGCAGCATCAGCTGGATGCATTTCTTTAAATGAATTAGTGATAAACAAAGCGTCATTATTAAAAATTTTGCTTTTAACAACGTTTATGTATTCTTTATTAAACTCAAAGTTTACTTTTTTATCTTTTATTTTTTTAATCAACGACATAAAATTACATATAATTTAATAATGAACTATTAATACATAATTTATATAATACAATTTTATAATGAATATAGAGATTAAAAAATCAAAAAAACCTATAGAATATCAACATGCAATTGATATTCTTGAAAGGCGTTTGGCTAAAATTAACAAAAAGAAAGCTAATGAAATTATATGGATTTTAGAACACCCAAAAATTTATACAGCGGGCACAAGTTATGATGAATCTGAAATTCTAGACAAATCAATAAAGGTAATCAAAACAAATCGAGGTGGAAAAATTACATATCATGGTCCAGGACAAGTTATTTGTTATTTTGTTATAGATTTAAATAAAAGAAAAAAAGATATAAGAAAATTTGTTTCAACTATAGAAAAAACAATAATTCAAACATTAAAAGAGTACGACATAAATGCATTTAGCGACTCTAATAATATTGGTATATGGATTAATGATAAAAATAAAATTAAAAAAATTGCAGCAATTGGTATTAGAGTTAGTAAATGGATTGCATATCATGGCTTTTCTATTAATGTAAACAATAATTTAGAATATTATAATAAAATAATTCCATGTGGAATAAAAAATAGAGAAATTACAAATCTTAAATTAATTAAAAATCAAGATTATAATTGCTTGAACGATAAAATTATTGCAAATTTTATCAAGAACTTGAAAAAGTAAGTCTTTTTGTTTTTAGCAATTTCTTAAAATAATCAGGCAATAATGCTGTGTAAGTGTGTTTTTTATTATTAATAATAAAGCGTATTTGATAAGAATGAAGCATTAGATTTTTATTAATTGCTTTATCATTGTTGTTAAGTTTATATTTTTGATCACCATAAATAGGATTTCCTATGATATGCAATTGTTTTCTTAACTGATGCTTTCTTCCAGTAATTGGTTTCATTTCTATCAAGCTACAAATTGAATTTTTATCTAAGACTTTATAAGTGGTAATAGCTTTTTCTATAATTGGTTTATTATTTTCATATTTGGTTAAATCACCATTCCATTCACCAGAATTTTTTAGCAACTCACCATGGCATATTGCTAAATAAGTTTTATGGATTTTTCTTAAACGAAATAAGGATGTGAATAATTGTGCTGACTCGCGATGTTTGGCCATAATAAAAACGCCAGAAGTATCTTTATCTAACCTATGTACAGAAAAAGGTTTTGTGTTGTGAAAAACTTCACTCTTAGCAAAAATATCTACTAGATTTTTTTTTGATTTTGTGCCACCTTGAACTGACATTCCCGCACTTTTATTCAGCACAACAAAATCATCATTGTTGTCTATTATTAAATCTTCATTTTCTTTTATAATTTCTTCTGATGGTTGAAATTTTATTTTTTTTTGTACTATCGTTTCTTTAAAGTCAAAATTGAATAAATCAATTATATCATTTGTTTTAACTTTTTGTGAACTTTTAGTTTTTTTTTTATTTATCTTAATTTTTCCATTTCTCAAATTTTTTTCAATAAGTCCTTGTGGAATATTACCTATATTATTTCTAATCCATCTATCAAGGCGCATATCATTATAGGTTTTTTCAACCGTATAGGACTTTTTCATTATGTTTTATTATTATATAAAAAATTATGCTGTAGCTAATTTTTTCTCTTCTTTTAGATCTTTTGAAACGTCTTTTTTCTTTTTGTCAACTCTTTTTGCTTCAACATCTCTATCTACAAATTCAATTATAGCCATAGGTGCGTTATCACCATATCTGAACCCAGCTTTTATAATTCTTGTATAGCCACCTTTTCTTTTTTCATATCTTTTGGATAATGTTTTTTTAACCTTATTTGCAGATTTAGAGTCTTGCAATTTTGACATTAATAATTTGCTTGTTTGTAAGCTTTCTTTTTTACCTAATGTAATTATTTTGTCGGCTTGTGGTTTTAAGAATTTAGCTTTTGGCAATGTGGTTGTAATTTGTTCATATTTTATCAATGAATTTAACATATTTTTTAATAGAGCCTTCCTATGTTCAGACGTTCTATTAAGTTTTTTATTAGAAATTCCGTGTCGCATTAGATCATTTCTTCAAGTCTTTTAGACATTTCTGCAATGTTATCTGGTGGCCAATTAGGTATTTCCATGCCCAGGTATAAAGACATTGTAGTTAGAACTTCTTTAATTTCATTAAGTGATTTTCTTCCAAAATTAGGTGTACGAAGCATTTCACCTTCAGATTTTTGAACGAGGTCGCCTATATAGATAATGTTATCATTTTTTAAACAATTCATGGATCTAACAGACAGTTCAAGTTCGTCAACTTTTCTTAATAAGTTTTTATTAAATTCAGGTTCAGATGACACCACTTTTGCTACTGGTTCTTTAGGTTCATTAAAATTAACAAACATATTTAACTGATCTTGAAATATTTTTGCTGCATATGCTACTGCATCTTCTGCTGAAATAGATCTATTGGTTGTAATTTCAATAGTAAGCTTATCATAGTCAAGAGCTTTGCCTTCACGAGCTGTACTAATTGAGTAGGAAACTTTTTTAACTGGACTAAATAATGAGTCTATTGGTATCAATCCTAAAGGTGGTTCTTCGGGCTTATTCATTATAGCAGGAACATAGCCTTTACCAGTACCAACTGTCATTTCCATGTGAAAACTAGTATTTTCATCTAAGTTACAAATAACTAAATCAGGATTTAATATCTCTATATCAGAAACTGAAGTTATATCAGAAGCTTTAATTTCACCTGGTCCTTTTGCATCTAAAATTAACTTTTTAGTGCCTTCAAAAGAACTTTTTAAAGCTAAAGATTTAACATTTAAAACAATATCTGTAACATCTTCTCTAACACCTTTGATCGATGTAAATTCATGGAGCACACCATCAATTTGAATAGCTGTAACGGCTGCACCTCTGATTGATGATAGCAAAATTCTTCTTAATGAATTTCCTAATGTTAAACCATAACCTTTTTCTAAGGGTTCAGCTATTATTTTAGCATAAGATTTGTCATCATTGAGTTGAATATCTAAATTGCTAGGCTGAATTAATGACTTCCAGTTTTTTATGTTTACATCTAAATTTTCCATTTATACTCTCCTTTTTTTTGGTGGTCTTGTTCCATTATGTGCCATAGGCGTTGTATCTTTGATTGAAATTATTTTAAAACCTCTAGCTTGCAAAGCTCTAAGAGCTGTTTCTCTACCAGAGCCAGGACCTTTAACTTCTACTGACAAAGTTTTCATACCATACTCTTGAGCTTTAGATGCTGCTGCATCTGCTGCTATTTGAGCTGCATATGGGGTAGATTTTCTAGATCCTTTAAAGCCTTTTTGTCCAGCTGATGCCCAAGATATTACATTTCCACTAGTATCAGCTATTGAAATTATCGTGTTATTAAATGTAGATTGAACATAAGCAATTCCTGTTATAATATTTCTTTTAATTTTTTTCTTTTTTGAATAAGAACTTTTTTTTACAGTTTTAGTTGCATTATCTTCTATTTTATTTGTTGCATCTTGTTTTTCGCTTTTGGGCATTGGTATCTCTATTTTTTTAATGGGGTTAATTTTTTACCAGCAATAGCAATGGCTTTTCCTTTTCTTGTTCTAGCATTACACCTGGTTCTTTGACCTCTTACTGGGAGTTTTTTTCTATGTCTAGATCCACGGTAAGACGCTAGGTCAATCAATCTTTTTATGTTTAAAGAATATTCCCTTCTAAGATTGCCTTCTGTAGTAAAATTTTGGTCTATATATTCTCTAATTTTTAAAATTTCATCATCAGTTAATTCATTTACTCTTTTATTTTTTGGAATTTTTAAAGATGAACATATTCTTTGAGAAAAATGATCCCCAATTCCATAGATATACGTAAGGCCAATTTGAACAATTTTATTTTGTGGAATATTTACACCTGCTATACGAGCCATATTTTATGTGAATTAATTTAGCCTTTTATATAAGAAGATGTTTTAATGTCAATGTCTTAAACTCTAAGAATCTTGTCAATTATAGCAGTAATTGCTTCAATTTCCAAGCTGCCATCAATTTCATTAAAATTATCTTTTTTTGAATAAAAATCTAGGACTGGTTTAGTCTTTTCCATATAAGTGTCATATCTGGATATGACTATTTCATGATTATCATCTTTTCTTTTTTTTAAATAATTTTTTCCACAAGGATGTAGATCAATTTCTTTTTTATTAAAAAATTCATTTAATGTCATATCGCATTTCTCACAGGTCATTCTTCCAATAATTCTTTTTTCAATTATTTCACGCGAAACATTTAAAAAAATTATAGCTCCAATTTTTTGTTTAAATTGAGTAAGTATATGTTCGAGGTTTTTGACTTGATGTAAATTTCTAGGATATCCATCAAAAATAATTCTGTCTCTAAATTTTAAATTATTAACTGACTGCTTTAATAGAGTGTTAATAAAATCATCTGAAACAAATTTTCCTTTAGAAATTATTTTTTCAATTTCTTTGCCTAATAATGATTTTTTTTTTATTTCATTTCTAAGTAAGTCACCAGTAGATAGTTGAAAATAATTAAATTTTTTTACAATGAATTGAGCTTGTGTGCCTTTGCCAGCTCCTGGGGGGCCAAACAAAATTAAATTCACTTTTATTTCCCAAATTTAGTTTTTTTAATTAATTGTTCATACTGAGAACTCATTAATCTAGTTTGTACTTGTGTAACTGTATCTATTGCAACAACAACTACAATCAAAATTGAGGTACCTCCCAAATAAAAAGGGATTGGGTAATTTGCAATAAGAAATTCTGGCATTAAACAAACTAAGGTTAAATAAAGAGCACCTATTGTTGTAAGTTTTGTTAATATATTGTCTATATATAATGCTGTGCTTTCACCAGGTCTTATTCCAGGAATAAATCCACCATATTTTCTTAAATTATCAGCAGTTTCATTTGGGTTAAAAGTTATAGAGGTATAAAAAAAAGTAAAGAATATAATTCCTGAAGCGTATAAAAGCATATAAAGAGGCTGTCCTTGTGAAAAATAAGAACTAATATTCAAAAATGTTTCATTAGTTGAAAAATTAAAATTAGAAAAAGTTATTGGTAATAATAGTAAGGCAGAAGCGAAAATCGCGGGAATAACTCCTGCTTGGTTAATTTTAAGAGGCAAAAATGATGACTCACCTCCATACATTTTATTTCCCATTTGTTTTTTTGGATAATTTATGAGAATTTTTCGAAGTGCCCTCTCCATAAAAACAATAAACATTATAGTTAAAACTAACAAAGTAAATATTCCAATAATCATTAATGTAGAAATTGCTCCGGTACGTCCCAACTCAAAAGTTGTTACTAGTGCCCTAGGTATCTCAGCAACAATTCCAGAAAATATAATTAAAGAAATTCCATTACCAATACCTCTTTGAGTAATCTGTTCACCTAACCACATTAGAAAAATTGTTCCAGCAACTATTGTAGTTATTGTTGATATTTTAAAAAATATACCAGGATTTATTACAAGGTTAGCAGAAGCTTCTAAACCAACAGCTAAACCATATCCTTGAACTGTACCAAGAATTACAGTTCCATATCTTGTTAATTGAGTTATTTTTTTTCTACCTATTTCACCTTGATTTTTTAAATTTTTAAAATAATCAGAGACACCTGTTAATAATTGAACAATAATTGATGAAGAAATATAAGGCATAATACCAAGAGCAAAAATTGCCATTCTGCTAATGGCTCCACCAGCAAAAATATTAAACATCCCCAGCAAACCTTTTTGATTGCCTTCCATTAATGTTTGAAGTTGCGAAGGGTCTATTCCAGGTAATGGAACAAAAGTTCCTAATCTATATATTGAAAGAACAAATAAAGTAAAAAGTATACGATTCTTAAGGTCACTAGATTGTGGATTTGCACTCATATTTTACTTTTTTATTTTTTTTTTACCTGAATTGTTCCACCAACTTTTTCTAGTTTCACCTTAGCTGAATTTGATATTAAATCTGTTTCAATATTTATTTTAGACTTAATGCTTCCAGTGCCTAAAATTTTAAGTTTTTGTGAATTTTTATTTATAATTTTTAATTTTTTTAATAAATCATGATTAATTGTATCCGAAATACTAATAATTTTTTGATCAATATAAAATTGAATTTTTTCAATATTTATTATTGCAATATTAGTTTTGTTAATAGGATTGAATCCTCTTTTTGGTAATCTTCTATATAATGGCATTTGACCACCCTCAAAACTTTTAATTGCTACACCGGATCGAGATTTTTGACCTTTAACTCCTCTGCCGCATGTTTTTCCTTTACCAGAGCCTATTCCTCTGCCAACTCTCATTTTTTTTTTATTTAATTTTTCTGTTGTACTTAATGTAGTCATGATCCTCTTTTTTCAATTACTTCTGATATTTTTTTATTTCTAATATTTGAAATATGCTTTGGTGAATTTTGTTTAGACAATGCTTTCATTGTTGCTCTAATAACATTGTGTGGATTTGAAGTGCCCATTGATTTAGCTACTATATCTTTTATACCTAAAACTTCACAGACAGCTCGAACTGGTCCGCCGGCTATAATGCCAGTACCTTTTGGGGCTGCTCTTAATTTTATTTTACCTGCTCCATCTTTGCCAAAAATATCGTGATGAATTGTTCTACCTTCTCGTAAAGGTATTTGAATTAAATTTCTTCTTGCCATTTCATTTGCTTTTTTAATTGCATCAGGAACTTGTTTTGCCTTAGCGTGGGCAACTCCAATTTTACCATTTTGATTACCAACAACAACTAATGCTGAAAATCCAAATCTGCGACCACCTTTTACAACTTTAGTAATTCTATTTATGTGTACTAGTTTATCAACAATATCATCTTTTCTTTTTTCAATCATCTAAAAATCCATCCCGTATTTTCTAAGTGTTTCAGCAAAAATTTTTACACGACCATGATATTTATAAATTCCACGATCAAAGTATATTTTCGTTATATTTTTTTCCTTTGCTTTTTTTGCTAATTTTTCCGCAACAACTTTTGATAATTCAGTTTTGTTTGTTTTTTTTAAAGCTTTAACATCTTTTTCAATTGACGATGATGATAATAAAGTAACATTATTAATATCATCAATGATTTGAGCTGAAATATTTTTAGCAGATCTTGAAATAGATAATCTAGGCCTATTAGTTTTAGCAACTTTTTTTAACTTATTTCTAATTCTGAATTTTTTTCTTTCCGATGTAGTAATTTTCATTATTTTTTCTTTCCTTCTTTTCTTAATATCAGCTGTCCTTTTTCTCTTATCCCTTTACCTTTATAAGGTTCTGGTGGTCTATAAGATTTAATTTTAGAAATAACTGTTCCAACTTGCTGTTTATCTGAACCACTAATTTTTAAAACAGTTTGTTTATCAACAGTAATTTTAATATTTTCTGGTATATCAAAATTTATATCGTGACTAAAACCTAGTTGTAAATTTAATTGTTTTCCTTTTAGTGCGGCTCTATAACCAACGCCGACAAGCTCAAGGGTTTTTTCATATCCTTTGCTAGAACCAATAATTGCATTATTAATTAAACTTCTATTCATGCCCCATAGTCTTTTTGTATTTTTGTCAATTATTTTTGGTTTAATAGATATTGTTTTGCCTTCATTTATGTTGACATCAAAAATTTCTTGATCAATATTTATTTTTTTTTTTCCTAAAGGCCCATCAACATTGAGTATATTTTCGCTGAACGCTAATTTAACCTTTTCTGGAATCGTTATACTTATTTTTCCAATTTTTGACATTAAAATACCTTACAAATTATTTCGCCACCAACTTTTAGTTTTCTTGCATCAATATCTGTCATCACACCTTTTGGGGTTGATATTATAGCAATACCTAAGCCGTTGTTAATCTTTGGCAAACTTTCAGCGCTTGAAAAAATTCTTCTTCCTGGTTTGGATACTCTTTCAATAGTGCTGATCACAGGATTGCCTGAATGATATTTTAGATTAATCATTAAAACAGGTTTATTTTTTTCATTCTCAATTTTATAATCAATAACAAATCCTTCACTCTTTAAAACATCAGCAATTTTAACCTTAAAATTAGATGAAGGTAACTCAACTTTTTTATGGTTACGCATTTGAGCGTTTTTTATTCTAGCTAACATATCACCTATTGGATCACTTAAACTCATATATTCCTTTCTACCAGCTTGATTTAACCATGCCTGGTATTTTACCTTGCAGGCCAAGTTCTCTTAAAGCTATTCTTGATATTTTTAATTTTCTATAAACTCCATGTGGTCTTCCAGTAATTTGACATCTATTCATCACTCTACTTTTTGCTGAATTTCTTGGCAATTTAGATAATTTTTGTTGCGCTACAAATCTTTCGCTAAGTGGTAATTTTTTGTTCATAATAATTTTTTTTAATACATTTCTTTTTTTTAAAAACTTGTCTGAAAGTTTAATTCTTCTATTATTTTTGTTTATAGAGCTTTTTTTAGCCATTAATTATCTCCTTTTTTTATAAATGGAAAGTTTAATTTACTTAGAAGTTCAAAACTATGTTCTTTACTTAAAGACGAAATAACTATTGTGATATCAAGGCCTCTAATTTTATCAACTTTATCAAAATTTACTTCTGGAAAAATTATATGTTCTTTTATTCCAAATGTATAATTTCCAAATTTATCAAAACCGTTAGCTGAAAGTCCTCTAAAATCTTTAATTCTTGGCAGAGCAATATTTACCAACCTATCAATAAACTCATACATTTTATTTTTTCGTAATGTAACCTTTAATCCTGCTTTTGTGTCTTTTCTTGTTTTAAAATTTGCAATTGATTTTCTAAATTTAGTTACTACAGGCTTTTGTCCACCAATTTGTGCTAAATCTTCTTCACATGATTTTATAATTTTTGAATCATTCCCATCTAAACCTAAGCCTATATTTAAGACAACTTTTTTTATTTCTGGACCCATATATTTATTTTTAAAACCAAACTTTACTTTTAAGTCTGGTTGAATTTTATTAATATAAAGTTCTTTTAATCTTGGTGTCATTATTTAGCTTTGTTCTCTTTGTTTTTTTTTTCAGTAATTATTACAATATTTGTCATATTTAAAAATTTTTCTTTTGTTATAATTCTACTTTTTTTTTTTTTTTTTTTTT
>Ga0114997_10004534_pt1 | contig 10737 bp, 11 predicted proteins | sample ArcticOcean_MG_C_2_FD_87045 | JGI IMG/M metagenome (GOLD analysis project Ga0114997, IMG submission 87045) | Marine microbial communities from western Arctic Ocean - ArcticOcean_MG_CB4_136 | ecosystem: Environmental > Aquatic > Marine > Oceanic | place: Arctic Ocean: Canada Basin | collected... | reverse complement strand
TAATGGTAACGGAACAGGCTTCAATCCAGCTGATTTTTCTTTCGTTGGCATGAGATCATCGATTATATATTTTTCTATAGCAGTAACTTTTATAGTAGCTGCGAATATAATAAAGATTAAAGCTGATAAGTTGATTACATTGGCGCTCTTATCATTACCACTAATGTTATTAATTTTAGTAGTCAAATCAGGGTTATATAATAATTTTCAGTCTTATATATATGCGAGGCATTGTTCAAATTTTACAGCAATGGGATTGCCAATTATTTTAGCAGCTTTATGGAATCTTTCTTACCCTATAAGTGGAAAATATAATTTACTAAGAAAAATCAATTGGAATAAGATATCTAAAGTATCTGTTATTTTTATATTTTTTCTAGTTATTCAAAATTTTTATCAATTTAGTGTCGAATATAAAGCTACTTCAAAACCATTTGAAATTATTAGTAGCGAGCAAGAATTTTTAAAACTCAATCCAAAAAATAGTATTTTTGTAAGTAATAAGCCATTACATGAAATGTTCTCTCTTACATTGACGTCCCCAATATTTTATCTAACTGATGATTGGACTCCAGTAATGAAAAAAGAATATTTTCCTTCACAGAATATTAATGTTTATCATAGCTACTTAGAAAATCACTTAATAAAGTTTAAAAAAATTGGAAAATTAACTATTACAGATGATATTAGGGGTCCAATTAATACTGAAGAGATTCAGAAACACCCTGGTTTTGTTAAATTTTAATCAACATATTTATGATTTTTAATACGTATGATTTATGATATATTGGATTTATGGATTTTTTAATTTTTTTATTATAACTTTAAGTGACCCAGGAGATAATAATGATGATGGTAATATTAATAATAATATGCATAGTTATTATGTTGATTTTATTCTCTATAAGTAAAAGTCTTGATTCACTTAATGAGCAATTAGATCAAATTGTTGAGATTTCAAAGAAAGTTCAAAGTGATACTGGTAAATAATTTCTAGATAAGCATTATATTTTCTAGAGATTATCAAGATCTCAATTATAAATTTTTACTTATAATCAACTATTAAACCAACTTCCTTCATCCATAACTTAAATCCACCTTTCATATGAGAAATTTTATCATAGCCCATCAACTGAAGGGTTTTTGCTGCTAGTGCTGACCTTGCGCCTGAATGACAATACAAGATAATACTTTTTTCCTTATTAAAAAAATCTTTATAGTGTTCGCAATCCGGATCAGCAAAGAACTCTAAATGACCTCTTGACGCATGATAAGAGCCAGGAATAATGCCATTTTCTATTAATTCCGAAGAATCTCTTAAGTCAACTATATTCACATCTTGTGAGTTTAAATTATCCTCTACTTGCTTAGGTGATAGCTCTATAAGGTTTTTTTTAGCAGACTTAATCATTTCCTTTACTGTAATATTTTTCATATTTATTGATCCCTTGATGTTTAAACGCCTTATTATTTGCCTGACATGTATTATATATAATTAATTATATATAATGATCTTATATTTTACATTTTTAAAGTTTTTAATAGTGCTTTAAATGAAGTTCAAGGAAATAATGTTTTATGAATCTTGGTAGATTAATAATAGATATAGATACAGATGAGCTTACGCAAAATGATATTGATATCTTGCAGCACCCTTATATTGGTGGTGTCATTTTATTCGCAAGGAATTTTATATCTATAGAGCAAGTGTCATCCCTTATAGCGAGTATTAAAGAATTGAGGTCTCCGTCTTTAATAGTATATCTAGATCATGAGGGGGGTAGGGTCCAGCGATTTAAAGACGGCTTAACAGTGCTTCCATCTGTAGATATGCTAGGTATCAAATATAATGAAAATCCGCATGAGGCTATTGAATTATCAAATGATCTTGGATGGCTAATGGGCTTTGAATTAAGTCACATTGGGGTGGATGTTAATACAATGCCGGTTTTAGATATAGATTATAAAAGAAGTAATATTATGAGTAAGAGATCCTTTGCAGAGGATCCAATTACAGTTTCACAGTTGGCAGCAGCATTTCTTGAGGGCGTAAAAACCACAGATATGAGAAGTATTTGTAAGCATTATCCTGGGCATGGGTATGCAAAAACTGATTCGCATCTAGAGTTGCCAGAGGATAAAAGAGATTTTAAAACCATATTTAATAATGATCTCTTGCCATACAAACAAGCTATTGACTTAGGTGTGGAAGGGATAATGACATCTCATGTTAGGTATAATAATATAGATATATTGCCGCCCACAATTTCTAGAAAATGGTTACAGATTTTAAGAAATGATTTAAGATACAAAGGGTTAATTTTTTCTGATGATATGAGCATGAAGGCGTTAAATGAATTTGGAAGTATAGAGGATAATCTATTGAAATCTATTGATGCTGGATGTGACTGCATTTTTATTTGTAATGATAGAGGGGCAGTGATGAAAATTTTAGATAATATTGTTCTGAAGAGTACTGAAGAAGTAACCAGTAAAATAGTAAAGCTAAATTGCCGTAAGGTAAAAAAAGAAGATTTATATACAAATAAGAAACGTATGTCTGTTATTGAGAAATTAAAAAAAATAGATGAAAAAAAACAAATAGAAATAACACTATAAATATAAATTATGAATAATATAATGCTAAATTATAATTTTGATCATTGGATAGTTAAGGTGCTAGTAATAACTCTAGTAATAATTACTATTAATATAGCCACAAGACTCATACTCAATACACTGAAAAATCAGGTTACTAAAACTGAGAATTTATGGGACGACTGCTTAATTAATTCCATATACAAACCCTTCACAATATTAGTTTGGTTGCTTGGTATTGTTTTTACACTTGATGCTTTTAATAATAATCTTTATGTTTTAAATATCTCTTCAGGATTTTTGGTTAATATAAAAAAAGCAGGGATAATTTTCGTAATAGCTCTATTCCTAATGAACTTAGCTAGAAACTTTCAAAACGCAATTATTGAGCACAATAAAGAAAATGGTATTGATGTTGATGAGTCAACCTATGAGGCCATAACAAAAATCATAAGGCTTTCTATAATTATTACTTCCAGCTTGATTATACTGCAAACTTTTGGATTTAGTATATCAGGCGTATTAGCTTTTGGCGGTATTGGTGGCGTTGCTGTTGGTTTTGCAGCAAAGGATATGTTGGCTAATTTTTTTGGTGGATTGATGATTTATCTTGATAGGCCTTTTAGAAAAGGAGATTGGATAAGATCTCCAGATAGAGATATCGAAGGTACCGTTGAAAACGTAGGCTGGAGACAAACTGCTATAAGAAATTTTAGAAAAAATGTTGTATATATACCTAATTCAGTATTTATGAATATTATAGTTGAAAATCCTTCACGTATGACACACAGGCGCATTAGAGAGGTTATAGGCCTTCGTTACAAGGATCTCTCGAAAATGGTGCCAATAGTGAATGCAGTTAAAGATATGATACTAAATCACCCTGATATTGATCATCAGCAAACTACAATAGTAAATTTCAATAGTTACAACGATAGTTCGCTAGATTTTTTTATAGTAACTTACGCTAATACTACAGAATGGGCTAGATACCACGAAATAAAACAAAACGTTTTGCTGGAAATTGGCGGCATCATAGAAAGTCATGAAGCAGAAATAGCATTTCCCACAAGAGTTGAAATTAGAGAGTAAATTTTACTAATCCACAATCTTTACTATTTTTATTATAATCCCGTAATATTCTCTATCAATATAAGTTAATTTATTTAACTGAATCTTTTGAGCAATATTATATTTCTTAGATACCAGTAAGTCAGTTGAGAAGAGCCCTGGTTGCTCCATTATTTTTCTTTCGAACATCGTAACTATCACGTTAAAAAATTTATTTTTTGTTATTAATAATGAACCCTCGTACTTAGTAATTCTTCCGTTACCAAGTATTTCAATATTATTAACTTCAATATCTCCATTAATTAAATCATCACTATAATCATACCCATTTTTAATTTTTATTTTATTATCAGATTTTAGATTTTGAATCCACTCTAAATGACTAATAATTTCTATATCTTTAGAAGACTCCAGTGCGATTTTAAAATCATTAAATGTCTCAATTTTATAGTCAAAATCATATTTAATACAAATTTTTTCATCGTTAATAATGCAATTATTATTATTAATGTTTATAAAATTATCTTCAATATAGTGATCATTAATAAAATTTGAATTAAAATCAGCATAGTTTGAGGAATTATGGGAAACCATTATTAACTTAACCTGATATAAATCTAAGTCTTCATTTGTTATATCTTCAGCATAAAGAGGAGAACCTAAAGGTATTAAAATTAAAAGCAATATATTAAAAAGTTTTTTTTTCATATTATTTAATAGACTCAATTATATTTGTTATTACGATCTTTTTGTCCCTTATATCCTTAAAGTTTTTCTTATATATAAGTGTGTTCTCTTGACTAAATGATACATTATTTTGACTATTATTAATAAATTTAATTAGCCTTTCATGGTTTATAGACGTGTCCTCTTGAAATGATATTCGTAAGGCAGTCTTTGTCACACTAAGTTTCTTAATCCCAAGCTTCGAGTACTTAATTTTCATCTTTGTTACGTCTATTAAGTTACTTAGTTCAGTTGGAATATTTCCAAATCTATTTATTAATTCGATCACTATATTATCAATATTTTCAACTGATTCTGAGTTAGCAATTTTTTTATACATTATTAATCTTTGATTTATATCATTTATATATTCACTTGGTATTAAAGCAATTTCATTTATATCTATTTCAGTTATTGAGTCTAATGGATTTTCGAAGTTTGGTATTTTTCCTGATTTTAAAGCTGATATAGCTTTTGATAAAATCCTGTTATATAACGCAAAACCTATTTCTTGAATCTCACCACTTTGTGAATCTCCTAGTAAAGCTCCTGCACCTCTTATTTCTAAATCACGTGATGCTATAGAGAATCCTGAACCTAAATCCTCCATGGTTTGTAAAGCCTGCAATCTTTTTTTAGCATTTTCTGTAATATGATTCTTATCTGGGACTATGAGATAGCAAAATGCCTGCCTATCACTTCTTCCAACCCTGCCTCTAATTTGATGAAGTTGTGATAATCCAAATTTATCCGCTCTATTAATAATAATAGTGTTTGCATTAGCTATATCTATTCCATTCTCAATTATTGTTGTCGCTAATAAAATGTTGAATTTTTTATTATAGAATTCAAGTATTATTTTTTCTAATTGTGATGAACTCATCTGAGCATGTGCAACTTTTATTGAATAATTTGGCATTAACTCTTGTAGTTCATTGTAAACAACATTTATATCTTTTACTCTGTTATGTAAAAAAAATACTTGACCACCTCTACTTATCTCTCTGTCACAAGCTTCTTTTAATACTGATTTTCTCCAATCAGAAACATAAGTTTTTATTGGCTTTCTATTTTCTGGGGACGTGGCAATTATACTTAAATCTCTTAAACCTCCTAATGACAAATTCAGAGTTCTTGGTATGGGAGTAGCGGTAAGAGTTAAAACATTAACTTCATTTTTTATTTTCTTAAGAAACTCTTTGTGTTTTACGCCAAACTTTTGCTCTTCATCTATAATTAATAAGCCCAGCGATTTAAACTTTATATCTTTCTGGATAACCCTATGTGTGCCAATAATGATATTGCAATTCCCAGTACTAATCTCTGATATTGTTTTATCTAATTCTTTTTTTGTTTTAAATCTTGATAGGCAGCTTATTTTGAAAGGCCAATTTTTAAATCTGGCTTTAAATGTTTTTTCATGTTGTTCTGCTAAAAGTGTAGTTGGTGCTAAAATTACTACCTGTTTAAAATTTGATGCGCATATAAAAGCTGCTCTTAATGCAATTTCAGTTTTACCAAAACCTACGTCTCCACAAACTAGTCGATCCATTAGTTTTTCTGATGTTAAATCTTTCTCAACATCTTTTATGGCATTTAACTGATCGTCTGTCTCATCATAAATAAATTCATTTACAAACTCATCGTATTCGAACTCATTAATATTATATTCTAAAGACTTTCGTAGAGCACGCTTAGCATTAATTTCTAATAATTCTGCGGCAATATCATAAGCTTTTTTTGTTGCTTTTCTTTTAGCCCCGCTCCACGAGAATCCGCCTAGCTTATGAAGTGGAGCATGTTCGTCATCAGAAGTGTTGTACTTATTTACAAGATGTAATGACGATACAGGTACATATAATTTGTCATTTTCCTCATATAATATTGTTAAATATTCGTTTGAAACACCATTAGTCTCTAAATACCTTAAACCATCGTACCTTCCAACACCATGCTCTTCATGAACTACTGGAGCTCCTACCTCAAGGTTTTTTAGTTGATCTATAAAGAAAGATGACTTAGCATTTTTTTTACTTGCATGTTGTTTGATTTTTTCTTTAATGATGTCACTACTTACAATAAACGACATACTAAGCTCATTAATCTTAAAAGATGAGCTTATATGACTGTTAATTATATAAAATTTATGTTCGTCTATATTAATATCCTTTAAAGAGTGAATTTTTTTATACTCTAGCCTGTTCGCACTAAATATATCCTCAAATTGAGATATTTTTACGTTATCAGTACTAAATAATATTACACACCTTGAATTATCAATATGATTCAAAAGATCATGAATTGGTTTTTCAAGATACGGTTTTATTGATATATCTGGAACAGATGAAATATTAAAGTTATATGAATCATTAGATAGGGTTTTATCTTTATATATAATTGTCGGTTTTGTATTGCAAATATTTTCAAGCAACTCATTTTCTTCTATATATAAATATTTTGGTTCTAAAAAAAGCTCTTCGTTTTCTTTTATATAATTAAATTTATCGCTAATGGTTTTGCAATTATTTGTGAGCCTATTATAGATGCTATCAAATATTACCCAATCATCAATACCGCTAAAGTATTCAAATAATGAATCTGTATTACCATAAAGAAGAGGGAAGTAGTTGTTAAAACCTTGCGGTATTATTTGATTGCTTATACTTGTGTATATATTATTTTTGTTAGGATTACCTTCAAAAATTTCTCTATATTTTTTTCTAAAGGTTATAATGTTTTCGTCATTACAAATGATATTGCCTATAGGTACAATACATATTTTATCAATAATCTCTTCGTCTGTTGTTATTTGGGAATCAACATTAAAGTACCTTATTGACTCAATATTTATGTCGTTAAGATCTATTCTAATAGGGTATTCGTAACCACCAGCATAAATATCTATTATTGACCCTCTTATTGAGAATTCCCCATGAAAATTAACTTGAGGATTTAACAAATACCCCATGTTAGTAAGTTTTTTTCTTAGACCTTTTACATCAAGCTCAATATCTTTTTCTATATATATAGTTTCTTTTACTAAGTCATTCTTTGGGATCAGTCTTTTTTGAAGATTTTTTATAGTTGTAATTACTGTTAATTTAGTAGATTTTGAATTTATTAGCTGCATTAAGCCTAAATTTTTCTTTGAGCTTAAATACTTATCAGAATCAACCATGTCATACGGCATCTCTTCCGTCCCCGGTATAAAAATCAACTCATTATCTGCTATATTTTGATTAAAAGTATCTAGTTCTCTATATAGCCTTTCGCCGTCAGTATTGGAGTCTACAACTATAAGTCTTTTTTTATTTTCTCTTGAAGATATAAATAACGAGTCTGCAGAATAGCTTAAACCATCAAATGCCTTAGAATCACTATTATTAAAGTAGGAATTTATTCTATCAAATGGGTTTACGTTGCTCATATTGGATAACATTGTTTAATAAGATCGGTATTTTACATTATTATTCTATAAATTGTTTCAACAAGTAGAATATATATAGACTATTCATATGTTATTATTAAGGTATTGAACGAAAAATTGGATGATGTCTTGATTAATAATATTGAAATTTCAGTAAATTCAGCAACTTGTTATAAAAATAATAATATTATATTTAAAGATATTAATATTCTTGTAAAAAATAGAGAAGTTTTACTAATTACAGGCCCAAATGGTTGCGGGAAAACTACTTTAATACAATCAATTTGTGGAATACAAAATTTAGAGTCTGGCTACATAAGTCTAAATAAAGTTAATATTAAGCATCAAGAGTGTAATTACTTAGATAATATTTTATATATAGGGCATAAAAACGGACTAAACGATGATCTAACCGTCCTAGAAAATCTTAAGTACCTCTGTGTATTTGATTCATCTGTAGATACTCGCAATACAAAACAAATAAGAAGATCTATGGCGTATTTTAATATTAGTAAATATAAGAGCTATACGGTCTCACAGTTGTCGGAAGGTAATAAGAGGAGAGTAGCCCTTGCAAGGCTATTTTTAACTAAAAAAAAAATTTGGTTACTTGACGAGCCTTTGAGTAATTTGGATGATGGAACTACAAAAGCTTTAATTAAATTATTTGTAAATCACCAGGATAATCAGGGCTTAATAATTTTATCTTCTCATTTTGACTTATCAAAAGAACTTAATGACGTGAAATTTTTTACAATGGAAAATAAAAGTGATTAAAGCAATAGTAAAAACAGAATTGGCTATTTATTTTAGGAATCTTAATAGTATTTTCCTCCCCTTAATTTTTTTCTTTTTAATACTCTCTGTTTTCCCTTTGATACTTGGCACTGACAAAATTCTTTTAGGCAAAGTAATACCAGGCATGATTTGGATTACTGTTATCTTAACGACCTTATTAAGTTCAAATAATTTTTTTAGAGATGATTATAAAAATGGGGTTATTGAGATATATTTAACCTCTGATACATCTATAGAGCTAGTACTATTTTTCAGAATCATTGCTTGCTGGATATTTACCTGCCTACCAGTTATTGTTTTTATTCCTGTTGTATCATTGTTATTTGAAATTTCATTTCAAAATTCTGTGATTATTTTATTGACTTTAGTTTTAGGTACCCCAATCTTAATTTCTATTGGTATCTTGGGCTCAGCATTAACATTAGGGTTAGCAAAAAATAATATTTTAACCCCGGTTATAATAATTCCATTCTATATTCCGGTCCTAATTTTTTCTGCTAGCGCCATAGAGGCTGTTTCAATTGGACTACCTTACACTTCACAAATATGTATATTGCTGGCCTTACTTTTGCTTGTCCTACCTATAATGCCATATTTACTTAAATACACTTTGGAGCTTAGTATCAATAATTAACTATGAATATTTCAAAAATTGCTAATTTAAGGTTTTTTTATACTAAAACAGAGAAAATCACTGTTTTTTTATCTATTTTATCTTTTGTATTATTCTGTATAGGTATCTATTGGGGTCCGTATATTGCTCCAACAGACTATCTCCAGGGCGATAGCTATAGAATAATGTATGTTCATGTTCCTGCAGCATGGTTGTCTCTTCAAGTCTATATCATAATGGCATTCAGTGGCTTTATAGCCTTAGTATGGAAAGTTAAGATAATGGAAATAGCTAGTATTCAGTGTGCTCCTATAGGGGCTTTTTTTACTATAATAGCTCTTATTACAGGAATGATATGGGGTAAGCCAACATGGGGAACTTATTGGGTATGGGATGCAAGACTAACCTCAGAACTAATACTATTATTTTTATATGTTGGAATAATGGTTTTATACTCTGCATTTAGCGACAAGAGGCAGGCTGTGAAAGTAACGTCTTTATTAGCAATTATAGGTATTATTAATATCCCAATTATTCATTATTCTGTAGAATGGTGGAATACTTTACATCAAGGTCCGACAGTAACAAAATTTGAGAAGCCATCAGCACATATAACTATGTTGTTACCGCTACTTTATATGCTTATTACTTTCAATGTGTATTTTTTAACTGTTCTCATAAAGAGAATAAGATTGGGTATATATCTTAGGGAGAAAAATAGCAAATGGCTGGAGGAATATTTAAATGATTGAATTTTTTAGTATGGGTAAATATACTGTATTTGTTTATGCGGCGTATTTTATCTCAATAGTTTTTCTTTTAGCAGGGTATTTTCTTCCACATTATGAATTGAAAAAAGAAATTAAAAAAAAAGCATATGAAGATAACAAAAAATAATAAAAAAAAGATGGTGAAGATTTTTATTTTCTTTATTTCTTTTTCAGGTTTTGCATCAATATTAATTTATGCATTTAGTAACAACATGGTTTATTTTTATACACCAACGCAGATTGTAAAAAAAGAAGCTCCATCTAACTCCAATATTAGGATTGGAGGGATGGTTAAAAAAAATTCTATTTTAAAATCAAGTAATAGTCTTAAAGTTTCTTTTGTAATTCATGATCTAGAAAAAGAAGTAAGTGTGATTTACGATGGCATATTACCTGATTTATTCGCAGAAGGTCAGGGCGTTGTCATGACTGGAAAAATTAATGACAGTAATATTTTTATTGCAAATGAAGTCTTAGCTAAACACGATGAGAATTACATGCCTCCAGAAGTTGCGGATATGATGAAAAATGACACAGAGGCTCTGTATAAAAAATGATTACGGAAATAGGTAATTTATTTTTAAGTATCTCTGCCTCTTTAAGCTTATGTTTATTTTCTATAATTTTTTTAAAGAACGTTATTAGTAGTAGCTTAAGATATGTTTTTTGCAAATATCTATCATCTTTTATACTGCTATTTATATTGCTATCTTTTTTATCCTTAGTTTATGCAT
>Ga0114997_10004532_pt1 | contig 10738 bp, 10 predicted proteins | sample ArcticOcean_MG_C_2_FD_87045 | JGI IMG/M metagenome (GOLD analysis project Ga0114997, IMG submission 87045) | Marine microbial communities from western Arctic Ocean - ArcticOcean_MG_CB4_136 | ecosystem: Environmental > Aquatic > Marine > Oceanic | place: Arctic Ocean: Canada Basin | collected... | reverse complement strand
TTGCCCAAATACTCTTTGTGCATAATCCATCTTCTTGTCATAATCTTTATTCCACTCTCTTTTGAGTTCAATTTGACTATTAACATGAAAATCGGCATTGGCTTTTTGTGATTCTTTATTTTGCTCACCTTCCACCGCAGCATACAATTGAAGCATTTCTCTGGCTTGACTATTAGATAGACCAATTTCGTGTGTAGCCTTCCGATAGAAATCTAATTGACCTCCATCTTCTCCGAAATCGTAACCATCAGGTGTTTCTGGTCTTCCTAAAGCATTGTAGAAATTATCCTTTGACTCTCCTTCTTGTGGTATTTGTACAAGATGGTCAGGGTTCCCACCAATTTTCTTAACTGCATTAACATAGGATTTAGCTAAGTTATCTACAGTCGTAAATGTCTGAAGACTTGGTTCATTCCTCAAGTTATCAGGTAATGAAGTAGGATCAAACTGCATCCTATCAAAATGAGATGCTTCATGTGACTCTACTCCATTTGTGCCTTCAGAAGCTACTTGTCCTACCTGTTCTTCAGGGGTAGTTTCTGTTGCCATTTCCTCCATTATTGTCTCCTTTTCAGACGTTGTTGTTCCATTGTTTCTAGTCTACGCTTTACCGCATCTAGGTCTTGATGTAACATCTCCATTATTTTAATGACAACTGATCTCTGACCTTCTTGGAAAGCGGAGACGTAAGGATCAGGTGTTTGATTAGTTTTAAATACATGAAAAACATGAGACATGTGTGCAATAAGCTCTTTTCCAGCTTCCCCTTTAAACACTTCTTTAAATAATTCATCTTCATGTTTACGTTCTAAGAATGGGAAGTTCATGCTGCTCTAGCTTGCGCTCTTTTTGCTTCGGCATTAGCTTGTCGTTCATCAACTTGTGAAGCTAATTGTGCCTGTTGTTGTTCTTGTTGTAATGCTTGTTGTTCTTCTTGTTTCTTTATAATCTCTGCAACTTGTTCTTGGGTACGTAAATTAGATGGAGGAACTTGTAACACTTCAGCAGTATTTTGTAATATTTTATGAGTATCAAAATACATTGGTATTGTTTGATCAATTTGTGCTAAAGGCATTATCATTTCAAATAACTGTACCATCGAATTTACTTCACCACTTCGTAATGATATAGAGATTGGATTAATATATTCTATTCTGTATCCTATCTCTTCTAAAACAGGAGGAGGTTCACCTAGCATCATTGATCGCATCAATATTTTAACTGTTCTACGTATCAATGGATCAAGAAACTCATTTTCCTGTCTGGCTAATAATGGACCAAGTACAGGCATCCTTTGTCTCATTCTAACTGATACTTCTGTTGCAGAGAATCTCATAACATCACCATCAGGTGCAGTAGGACCAGGTAATTCCAGGACATCTAAAAAGAATCCTTCTTTAATAGAACCAGTTAATTTTGCACTTAGGTCCATTGCATATTCCACTTTTCCAGCATTAGGAGCAGGAAAGATCATATCCTTACCACCAATCCCAACATTGTAATAGTTTATTGCATCTGGTGTTGTATCCAACGGATCAAGAAGCCCTGAATCTGGTACAAACATTGGAGGAGAAATAGCTTTTTGAACACCCTTGAGATATACTTTCTCAACTTCATTCAATAAACGCATATCAGGTAGGACTTCCCATGCTGGACCTCTACCATATATTTCCCGATCCGATCTCTCCCATCTTGCACAGATATACGGCATCTCATCATATGCACCAACTTGTATTACCTTCTTTTTATCTTTTAAATAGGTTATTGACACAAATGGTTTATCCCATTTTTCAGGTAAAAACTCTCTTAGAGTCCATGATGGTGTAACTAAGTGAACTACGTCTTCTTCTTCCAGCATCTTTTCCCCAATACCCTTTTTAAGAACATCTTCAGGTAAAGACTCAGGGGGATACCGACTTACTAAATCCTTCGCAGTTTGTTTATACATCCTGTAGATCGTATCAATTTCCATTTCTCCACCAGCAGCCAATACACAGTCAGATAGAGGAAAGTTACGAAAACGAGGCCCGATACCAGGAATATCTTCAACAAAGACAATCCCAGTTCCAAAAGCACCTGCTTCAAGGTAATACTGATAGATTGCAGAGTGGAAATTAGACGATGGGCGTGATATGTGATGTTTGACAATTTTTGAGGCCTCCTCTAACCATAGTTGGACATCTCTTTGTTTATCAACTCCAGGAATACCTGTAGTAAGTTTAAACCATTCTGCACCCATAGGTGTGAATACATTATGTATTTGAGAGGCAAATCTTTTTAATGCTCTCATTGCTGTGCCTTCAAATGCCATCTCAAGTCGTTCTTCACCAAGTGAACGTTTTGAAGTAAAATCAGAACGATGTGGTAATACATATTCGGCAAGTTCCTGCCAATGACGTTCCCACGTGCTACGTTTGCCTTTTAGATGCTCAAAATGCTTATCAATCCTTATACCTAAAGGATCTTTTTCTCCATGTGCCATCAGTTTACCTATGCATTAATTAAAGATTGAGCCGTATTAAATGTTCTTTTTTCACTAATTAAACGACGTGTCTCACTTGGGTTGCCAAACGGATCGCCAGCATTGCTAGTATCTCTTCTCGATTTTACACCAGGTTGTGCAAATGCCTGACCTAATGAATCTACTGTATCGTTAAACATTCCTCCGAACACTCCACCAAGTATTTCGCCATAATCATTAAATAGATTACCTATATTTTCTGCACCTTGTTCAATAAATTCATCATGATGCCCTTGTGCTAAATCGTACCAATCTTTCCCATGCCCCTGTCGCAACCCCTCAATATTGTTATCATACCAACCTTGTGGATTAGTAATTAAAGAATCTGGATTGTTTATATTTATAGATGCATCAAGACCCTGATTTATTATATTGGTTGTATCATTAATCATGCTTTGAGCATTATCAAGAGCAACGTTAACATCTGCTACATTACTATTGAATGTATCTTCCATCTGGTTGAGAGTATCAGTATTCTCATCAATACCTGTTTCAATATCGTCATTTATACCTGCAATATTTGCATCAATTTTATCTCCTGCATCCGCAAGTGTATCATTATTATCTTCTAGTATTCCTTCCAGATTAGATTGACCAGTATCCATTGTAGTAGCCACAGTTTCATTAATAGAGGTTTCTGCAGCATCTGCCTGATCTTTGATGTCTCCAACTGGATCATCTCCAGTAACATCTTGTACAGCATCTTGAATATCAGCAGCAGTTGGGATATCTGGTATAATGAATTCTGGTACTACCCAATTGTTGACCATATTAGCAGCAGCACTTGCAGCACTACCTCCACTTCCGCTACCTATACCTAGTGCATCTGCTAATGCATGATTATGCCAGTAACGTTTCGTATCACATAATGTTACTTCACCTTGATAGTCAAATGATTTAGAGGATTCTTCAACTAACTCCCCCTTATTATCATCCCATGTGTAAACTATTTCTGTGTATATTTTCATATTGTCTCCTTATGATAAATTTGCAGTACTTTGTCTACCACGTTGAGTTGTAGTTAAATCAGTTTCAAGACCTCCACGATTCATCATATTCTCCCTCCTCATAAACGTATCTATTGTACTTGCTGCTTGCCAGTTGCCCTGATTAAGTAAACTTGGATCTTCTGACTCTGAAGCAACTACTGCTCCACCACTACTACCACCACTACTTTCTCCACTAGAACCATAACCTGGAATATGGGAGCCAGATAGATGATGTGAGCCTTTCATTGCAACATCTTCACCCCAATTTAATAAGTCTTTTGTAGAACCTCCAGGTTGTGTTAAACCACCTTCCCATAACGGATTTAATTGTTCTGACCAATGCTGGCCTGTATTAGCCATATTCTTTAATCCTGTATTAAACTTTGTACCGCCATCTCTATGTAATAACTGTTCACCTATCGTACCACCACCTTGTGTTGCAAGATAGTCTCTACTTTGACCTAAACTTTCAGTAAATGTGCCTAGTCCTCCACCAAACATTTTTTTATCCCCCAGCTGGAAATTCTTTGCAAATTTGCTCCACCAATTTCCTGAAGATCCTCCAAGACTAAATTTCATATTCCTCCTTATGCATGTATACGATTATCAACTGGGAAATAATCCCATTCACCTGGTCCTGATCCAATTGCTTTTCTTTTTCTCTTTTTACTAGCTCTATCTAATGTTGCAAACTGTAATGATTGAACTGCATATCTGGTTGCACTCATCAAGTCATCCATATTTGCTACGATTTTACCATCTTTGCGGTGATACATTCTTACTTCTTCATACCAATCTCTTAAGTAAGTAAAAACTCTAAAACGGCCTGTTTCCATTCTCTGTAGCATTTCCATTATGCCAGGTTCAATAGCAATGTCTCCTTTCGGATTTTTAAAATGCTGATGCATCATATTCAGTCCTTGTTTACGATAAATGTCAGCAAGAGATTGACCTGAACCTTTATCATGCTGACTACCATCATGAGGCCATACGACAGGAATCCATTTCCCTCTTTCACGTATAGCAGCAGAATGGACAACAGGCGTTTGTGCAGACTGTCTGTAACAGTCATATACATATACTGTATCTGTATCTCGATCCCATGCAAGCCAAACCGCAGCAGTAGGGTGATCCCACCCAAAATCTATACCACAGATACGAGGCCAGTATTCAGGAATCGCAAAGGGTTCGCATTCTATCTGTTCAGTCACATTAGGGAATACCATACCTGAACCAAATACTGGAATACCTTTGGATCGCATTTCTCTTTCATGTGGAGGTAATGCTCTTAGTATCTCTTCTTTAATCTCATCATTCAAGTGTGGTGCATCGTCCCATGTTGCAGCAAAGAGTGCTTGGGAGCTTCCTAGCTTAGTCATAAACTGTGTAACAACTGGAGTCATACCTGTTTCTGGAGTAAAGGTCATATATACTAGTCCACCAGATTTCAGGGATGCACGAAGTGCCTGTGAGTATATATCTTGTGGAGGTTCCTCATCTAACCACACAACATCAACTGCTTTACCCATCCATTGTTGTTTACCCTGCTCATATGACTTAAACATCAGCTTAGAGTTCTTTCCAGACACATGTTTAACTACAAGACTTTGTACTGCATTTGGAATTCCAGGTAATCGTAAAGGTGTGCCAACAATCAATTCTCTTGGTATTGCACCCTTACCGTACTCTTCTGGATCGCCAGGTTCTCCAATTAACTCTGCTTGTACTATATCTCTAGTATTACCAGTAGTATTACCTGCAGCCCATGCTACAACTGGTCTTTTGAATCTTGCTCCTGTCCACCAATCAGGATAAAGACCTGTTAGATGAATTGCGAGTTCTACTGCACCACAGTAGGTCTTACCTGTCTTATTAGCAGCCATAAGTAAACGTTGTCTCGCTAATTTCCCAGAGCTATCTTTTGCATTATGAAATCTTTCCTGGTATTCATAAGGCTTATAAACTAATAGTTTATTAGTCTCTTCTGCCTCAACAATTGCTTCTGCAATTTCTATAGCTCGTTCTGCACTACTCATTCCACTACATGTTTTTTAAGACTTTTCATCATTGATTTTACAACAGTTGACCATAAACCACCTATAGAATTTATATGTACTTTGTATCTATTCATTTTATTATTGGCCCGAATATCGTCTCTTTGACTTTTTGTTTGTTTGGAAATTTCTGGTTGTTTAACTGTTCTATGTACTGGTTTTTTATTTACTTTTTTATCAAAACCTGTAATGTTACGCTTAGTAGAAGGAGGACTAAATTCTGGATTACTTCCATCTAAAAGCGGATCGGCTTGTTTACCAGTTATTTCACTATATGCTTGTGAGTCTTCTCTACTAAATCCACCACGTTTGCCAAAATTCTTTGCTACTTCTAAGAGAGAATCATGGTAGCCTTGTGCCTGTTTAACAGCAATATCCCTAGTTACTAATCCTTGTCCACCCCAACCTCCTTGTTTTTTATAATCATCAATTCTTTTTGCTCCTTTTGCACGATTAGCTTTCTTTGATGTAATTTGTATATGGTCAGTAAGATATAATCCTTTCATCTGAGTTGGTGATAAGGATTCAGTACCTCCTTCTCTAACCTTCCATTTGTTCTTTACAAAATCTGTAGATAAATTTGATGGAGGAGTAACCATCTGTTGAACTGTAAAAAGTGAAGCAATATGATCGCCTTCTGTCCGTACCCCTTTTAAAGACTTATTTGTTGTAGGATCTACTCCATGTCTCTTCTCTGTAGATAATCGCTCACCTCTCATTCCAGTTACAGCATCATATCCAGGCATCATTACAGGAGCAGGTTTCTGTAATTGTAATTGATTCTTTTTCTTTTTAGTCCATTTTGCTGCTGTGTCTTCTGCTCTTGGTGTGCCAACTTGATTAAATTTTGTTCTATCATATACAAAATTAGTAGATAGACTGGATTTACCTTTTACTAATGTAGATGTTTCAAATGTAGGAGTAGTTGTTTTGGCATTAGTCCCAACAATGTTACTACTACTGATAAGACTACTTTGTTTTTTTGGAGTTCTACTCTTTTTATTATTTTTCCTACGATTCCGTATATAGGAAATCATTTCATCTTGTTTCATATTGGATCTCTCATGGTTCTTCCACCTTTTCTTCTAAATTCCTTTACTTTCTTTAATGAAGAATATCCTTCTTTTCCATAAATTTCTTCAGGTATCAACCTATGCATCAATGCTTGACTATAATTACTACCCTTCATATTTGCAAATCTAGACCATAAGGATTTTTGCTTTGGAGGATGTAGCGGATACGCTGCTTGTGCTTCCTCATCTCTTTTCTGTTCTTGTACAACAGCACCAAAAGCCCCTATAACTGGAGATAAAAGAGTGAAAGCACTTAAAGCATTCAATGTCGTTGATCCTGGTCCTTTTAATAATGTACCACCTTTTTTAATAGCAGTTTTAACTTTCTTACCTTTTGTAGTAAATGTAGGTTTCCCAGATTCTTTACTGAGTATAGCAGACTTTTTAAGTTCAATATCGGCTTGAGGTTTCGCAGTCTCAGGTCTTTTAATCTTTATCAGATGCCCATCTTTATCTACAGGAAGGCCCATTTCAGCATGTGATTTACCTCCGTACCAGGGACGAGCAGGGAATTTAGGATTATCTGGAGTGGCTGAAGGTCGACCACCCATGCCATCCCTTACAGTTTTTGATAAATCATATTCAGTAAGTTGTAATGGTTTGCCAGAAGTTACTGCTGGTTTAGGTGTTGGTACTACGGCTGGTTTAGGTGCAGCTTTAGCTGGCCCAATATCTTTCCAGGTATCAGGATCATCATAAAATTCTGGTCCTCTTATTGTAGGTTCATCATTAATTAATGATTTGGTTGGTGTAGTCGAAGTTGCAACTTTAGGTGTTACTTTATTCTTATCTCTAAGACCTTGTATAAAGGCTTCATTCTTACCAGGAATTGCTTTTCTAGCTTCATATTCTGCTGTCATTGTTGTTACGTGTTTCTTCCAAAAACCCTTTGCCTCTCTTTCTGATATAGGCAACTTTGGTTCTGTATAAATCTTCGTAAATGCCGTCCCTCCTTTGTCCATTTTCTTTGTCACGATTGGTTTAACTCCAACACCCAAAGCAGCAGCATTTCTTCTATCAATGGCATCTCTTCGTGTTATTTCTTCTGCTGTTAGAGTGTAGCCTATTTCGCCTCCAGGCATGTCTGTTCCTACCTCATATTTTGGTTTTGATGTTGAAAGGGAGGTTTGACCTTCAAACTGTGCAGGATTTGCGGATGTTATACCAGGATTTTTACCTGTGAATCCCCTTCTGTCTGCCTCTTCAATTGTAATAAAATCAGTACTTTCTCTAAAGGATTCTAGTAATCCAGGTGCGCCTTTTTTATTAGTTGGTGCAACATTACCAGCATCTGCTACATCACCTTCTTCTGTAAATGCATCTCCTTTGAGAAAAGATTTTACTTCATCAGTTCCTTTAGAGCCAGTAACAGGAACGCCCATATCGATTACTCTTGCCAAACTTGCAGTAATCATTGTACTAATGTCTGGTGGCTTTGCTCCTGCACGAACTTTAGCATATTGTACAGGATCGGTTGCTTTTAATTTAAGGTCTGCTGCCGTCAGTCCAGTATCTACGTGTTGCGAGTAATATATTCTATTTGGCACTCTATATGTGGACTTTATCCCAGTAGGAGTTTCTATTAGCTGTTCTCCTATTCTTGCATGTGCCTTATCTGACCATTTACCAGAATTCGGATCATCATGTGTTAATGTAACTTCTCCTTTAGTCCGATCTACTACAGTTTGACGTATTGTTGGTTCTTCACTAGCTTGAAGTTCTTCTGCATAAGATGTGATTTGTACTGGAACAGGGCCTTCTTCTATATTATAGTTAAACTCCTGTCCTGGTACAGTTTCATCTGGCAGCATATTGACAAATGATGATCTAGCATCAAATATCTCATCATCTATAAATAATCCATAATCTTGATCGGCAGACGGATCGGCTAATGTAACTGTATCCGATGTTTCTGGTCCACCTTTAGGTAAAGCAGTAATAATACTTGAACCTACAAACTTAGTTTCTATTCCTTCGCCTGGTATATATTCTGGAATTTCTGATTGGAAAGGAAGAATAGTCGAGCCAGGATGCCATGAGCGTGTGTCTTCTAGGCGCTGAGGAGTGAATGTATTGACATCAGGTGTATTGATTTGTTGATGAAGTTCTTTATTCTTTAAGAATTCTAATGCACCAGATTTAAATGCACGTTCTTCTTTTACAGTACCAAAACTTCTAGCATTAACCTCATCAATGAATTCATCCGTTATCTGTATATTATTTGGAACTAATTTGGGTTGACCATCTTCAGCTACTCCGTATCTTGCTACTCTTTCAAGGTAAGAGAGCTTTACTGCTTTTCTCCCTTCTTGTATCCCCTCAAACATGAGTCTAGCATGCTTTTCATTCTTTCCTTCAAATTTACCACTTTGTGTAATACGGACTCCTGCTCCTGTAATCTTCTTTATCCTTTTATCACGTTCTTTGGCAGCAAGTGCAAATGCCTTTTTACCTTCCCCTTGTTTTTGAAAATACTTTATATCTGAACTACGGACTCGTTCAACCTGAACATTGATTTTCCGTTTGTGGTATTCTGTATTTCTTTCGGAATCACTAAGATTGCTGAGAGATAATTCTCTTTGTAAATTTTGGTTTTCTCTATGTGCTGCATGGTAGAAGGTGGCTGCAGCAGTTGTTCTAGGGACAGCCTTTTGAGGATCATATTTCGGTAGTCCACCTTTTTTATTACCTAATGCCTTCCTTTTCCAATAATCCTTTTTAGTCTTTGTTGCGCCTAAAACATAAACATCCTCACGAGCTTGCGACCATTGATTCTGGCCTTGCTTACCAAAACCTTGCTCCCTGACAACCCAAGTAACACCTGGATACTTCCTGGCAGTTTTAAGGAACTGTTTCTCGACATTGGCAACTATGTTCCGATCCGTAAACGTCGGGTTGCCTTCTAACTCAACAAATTTTACTTTAGCCATAAGTTTTTATAAACTTCGCTAATAGTGGGCCTTCAAGTCGATAATTGTAAGGTGCTTCTGAAGCATGAAGACGAATTAAGAAATCTACGCCTTCCTGAGTAGTAGTATTAGTCCAAAGCTCCTGAAACCGTTCTGCATCTTCAAGCATTTCAAATTCCATCAGCGAATCAACCTTCTGGCTCGTATCAAGAGAGTGAAATCCTGTAGTTGGGACTAAATCGTACAATCCATCTGCATTTAGCGCAATTGTTACGTCTTCAGACATACTGAATAATCTTTTGAGGTGCAGTTTTTTTCTTAGAGACAGTATTCGGCTTTTTTTGGGGTTTTTCGGAGGTTAACACGCTCTCCTCTTGTTTATCTCCCCCATTATATCCAGTAAGGAGAGTACCTTTACCTGCATATGAGTTAGATGGGCCATAAGGATTCTGTGCATATGATTCTTTCTTTGACGGACGACCTACCTGACTTCCGTATGTTCCTTTACCCTGTGGCATCTTGCCTCTCTGGACCTGGCTCTTTACTACCACTTCTCATAACGCCTCCAGCCTCTCCGATTCGTATTCCTTTCTTTCATACCTATCGTATGCTCTTCACCATTGACAATAGACAGATTCGTTATCGGGGGCATCGTCATAAGATTACTGTAACCACTACTGTTACCGCTTTGTTGAATGGCCTCCTGTCGAGGGGGTTGCTTTGGCTTAGGCGAATCCTGGTTATAGTTGCTTGTTACTCTACCAGCACCTTGCTGATAAGCTGCCATCTCTTGTTTTGTTTTTGGGCCTTCCTTCATCCACTCTACATACTTTTTACGTCTTTCATTCATATTGCCTCTGTTAATTGGGGTCCAGTTATTTCTTTTCTTGTCCTCAACGAATGGATTAATAGCTTTGCACCATCCTTGCCAACAAGACTTACAAGTTGCTCATTCATCTCTGTGATGTTCTTACCTATTGCATTCTCATCATATGCCTTATATCCTGCTCGGTCAAGCATATCTTTTGCTGCTCCCAACCTAACAGTCTCACTCATTGCATGATCCATCAAGTTCTCTACAACCGTAAGAGCCTTTGGGCCACTTAACCTGATACGCTCCTGCATCCGCTTGTCGATCTCTTCCTTGTGCCTCTTACGTAAACTGTAGCCTATACTCTTATTCGGCTTATAT
>Ga0114997_10004530_pt1 | contig 10741 bp, 7 predicted proteins | sample ArcticOcean_MG_C_2_FD_87045 | JGI IMG/M metagenome (GOLD analysis project Ga0114997, IMG submission 87045) | Marine microbial communities from western Arctic Ocean - ArcticOcean_MG_CB4_136 | ecosystem: Environmental > Aquatic > Marine > Oceanic | place: Arctic Ocean: Canada Basin | collected... | reverse complement strand
GATTCATCTCCCCGCCTAGAAACACCGCCACTACCAGATACCACGTCGGCGCGTACCTCGCCAGTCGCCTGAGTTTCTCCTCGTCGCTCAGCTCGTTCTTCAACTTCTGACAAAGCACGAACAAACCGCCGAGCACTCCGTGCGGCCCGAGCGCGAGTGGCTCTTCTTCAAGTTGCTCCGCGAAAAGTGCGCGACGCGTGAAGTCGAACGAGAAATAGAGCACGCCGCACACCGCGGACGCGACGAACAACAACTCGCACACCACTCTCGCACCAACGAACGCTCGTTTCAACAGAATTTCAATCGCAAACGCAATCGCACTAATCATCGGCAACAACACGAACACGGACGGACATATGAACTGGGAGGTGATCAACGTCCACGGTTTCAAGAGTATACCGGTTATACTCAGTTGTAACCCGAATTGCGCGTTAAAACTGTCCGAGACCGTATCGAGCACGTAAAACGAGAGAAGCAGCAAAGAGACGAATTGGGATAGCGGAGATAACGCGCGGAATCGTTTGACGAATCGTTTTTTTTTCAACGCTACTAACGAAGAGCGGTTGTTGTTTGTGATGTTGTTGTTGTCCTCCTCCGTCGTCGTCGTCGATGTCGTCATCGATGATGCGCAGTAAAGTCGGTTAACTTTTCCGGGGACGAAATGACGAAATCCTTCACTTCTTTTTCCCGAGAACATTAGTAAGCGCAGAAAACATGAAGAAGAAAGCAGAGACGAAGAAGAGACGAAGAAGAAGACGCCACCTCGGTAGTAATACTCGTTACCATCGTCATCGTCTCGTCTTCTTCGTCGTGTACTCTGCCCTCTTAGTCGTCGTCGTCGTCAAAGCGTCGTCGTCTTTGGTGGATTCGTCGAATAATCGCCTCGTTAGCGCAGGAAGTGTGCGCGACAGCAACGACGCGATCAGTCGAGTCTCCGAGAAGAACGACAACAAAAACGATATCGACGATATCGAGGACAATAATAACATCGACGAGGCGTGCGAACCCATCTCGGTCGCGCTCGACGACCGGTGCGAGTACGTGAAAACGACGCCGTCCTGTCGTCTCGAAAGCTCCAACGCGTTCATAAACTACCGAAAAGCGTATTACTGCGTCTCGCACTGGGCAACGAAAAGAGGAGGATCCGTTCTTTTGGGAAACGTTTTACTATTTTCCTTAGCGTTTTTACTCGTCGCACTGTTCTTTCACGTGTTAGCGACGGTCGCGGAGTGCTTTTTCTGCCCGGCGTTGGCGAAGATTTCGGTGTATTTAAAGCTGAGAGACGAGGTGGCGGGCGCGACGTTGCTGGCGTTTGGGAACGGCGCGCCGGATATTTTCGCACAGATTGCCGCGCTGAATGATTTGAGCTCGAACGAGGAGACGGATGGGATACCGTTAGCTTTAGGGGCGGTTTTAGGTGCGGGGATGTTTATCGCGTTTGTGGTGTTTCCGTCCGTGGTGCTCGCGGCGCCGGAATCGAATTTGAACGCGAGACGGCTGAGGAGCGGGAGGAGAGTCGGAGGGTACGTCGAGGTCGATAAGACGGCGTTTACGAGAGATTGCGGGTTTTATTGTTTAGGTGTGATGGCGTTGGTGAGGTGCATAGTCGTCGGCGAGGTGACGTTTAGGAATTCTTTGCAGCTGTTTGCGTTGTACGCGTTGTACGTGGCGAACGTGTTGCTGCCGGAAGGATGGAACGCGAGAGAGATTGGCGGCGGGTTAGCCGAGAGATTAGCCGCGTTAAGACGAGAGCCGAGCGTTGCATTGGCTGCTACTGCTCGTAATCGTGTTAGAAGTTCTAGAGGAAACGCGGACAACGTTTTAGACGACATAGCTGAAGAAGATGAAGACGCCGATGAACACGGCGATGACGACGCCGAAGTAGGTTTGCTCGTCGACGAAGAGGAAAACAACGAAGAAGACCAAGACGAAGATGAAAACGACGACATCAACGATTCTTCCTCTGCTTCCGAAATTTCATCAGAAACACCTTTCGACGACGAACTTAGCGATGCTGATGATGAAGACGATGACGATGACGACGACGACGACGGGTCCATCTTACATCACCCTTGGGAGCGCGGATGGCGTCAAAGTCGGCTCTACGACGCGCAAAACGGCGAGTCTCTTTGGAAGCAGTGTTGGCTCGCGTTCACGTCCGTAGCATCGCTTCCACTCTTCATCGTTCGCGAGATATTAAAGTTCTCCATGCCTGAACTCGGATTTAACGGGCGTCGCGTGAGACGATGGCAAACGAGCGCGTTGCCGATATGCGCGCCGCTCTTTTTCGTCTGGGCGGAGAAGATGTATCCTGGTACTATTCACACCGGCGGCATCGTGTACGGCGGTATAGTTGCGACTGCTTTTTCCGCCATCATTTTCACCGCTTGGCCGCATTTGATGCCAGACAACTACGCCGTCACGCGAAGAAGCAGAAGCGCGCGAAGGAGAGCTCCAACGACCAACTACCCGACCACGACGAGTAACCCAGCCTCCCGCCTTTTCTCCGGCATGCTCACCATCGTCGCCTTTCTCGTCTCCATGGTCTGGATGGACGTCGTCGCCGGTGAAGTCGTTTCCTTACTCACCGCCGCGGGTAAAATCTGCGGCATCTCCGAAGCCTTGCTCGGCGCCACCGTCCTCGCGTGGGGCAACTCCGTCGGCGACTTCATCGCCAACCGAACGGTCGCCCGAGACGGCCGCCCGAAAATGGCCGTCGCCGCCTGCTTCGCCGGACCAACCATGAACGTCCTATTAGGCACCGCCGCTGGTTTAGCCTTCCGAACCTTCTCATCGGGCGACATGAAAAACATCCAAGCCGCGAACGAGCTCTTCGTCCTCTTCGCGTTTCTCATCTGCGGCTTGCTCTTCCTGCTCTTTGCCGCGCCGTTCTTATGGCGATGGCGAGTCGGAAAGAAGCAAAGTTACGGGATGATGGGGTATTACGCGCTCTTCGCCGTCACGTACGCGCTGACGTCGACGAAATACGTATTCAAAACGCCGTGGGTTCGTCCGGAGTAAAGTTGATGATGCCGTTTTGAAAAGCTGTACCTGGTACCTGGTACTTGAAAATTTAGTTCTTTATTAGTTTATCGCGCGTACGTACGCGCAAAGTTGTAACAGCTTCATCACTATTATTATACGCATACGTACGCGTAAAGTTGTAACAGCTTTTTACATCACTTTTTTGAAGCAAAAGTACGTCATACAATTCAGCGCTCCAATTCAGCGTCAACAACGAAAGCACCTCTTTTTGCGAAAGAAGAAGACGAAGAAGAAAAACAATCATGTTGAGCGTTGTTGCGAGCACGACGACGAGCGCGTCGTGTCGTTGCATCAACCCTCACCGCCCGGCGTTTCATTGTTTAAATGTAACAACCTCCAAACGCTCCAATTGGAACCAACGCAAAACGTACTTCACGACAGTTTTCGCGTCGACGATTGAGACGACGACGAAAGAGGAAGACCAAACGAAAGAGCGAAAAAAACCAAACAGGGAAGAGTCCGTGCGAGTCCAACGACGATTGGCTCGAAAAATGGCCGAAGCGCAAGCCGGGTGGATCGTTTTGAGCGAGAAGGAAAAGAAGAAAGGAGGAGGAGGAAAAACAGTTACGACGAGGAGAGACATGAAAGAGGAAGACGAGGAGGATTTTGACGAGGAGGACGAGAGCACTCTCTTCAACCTCTCCTTAGTGAACGCCACCGTTTTCGAAGAAGCGTATTCGAGAGGCAAATGGTTACTCTTTTTGCTCGTTTTGCAATCGTGCTCGAGTATCGTTTTATCGAGCAACGAAGCTTTAATCCAGGACAACGTCATCATCACGTTGTATCTGACAATGTTAGTCGGCGCGGGTGGGAACGCCGGGAATCAAAGCGCGATTGAAGTCATCACCGGATTAGCGACCGGAGCGATAGAATATAACGCGGAGAGTTTTGGGAAGACGGTATCGAAACAGTTACGAGTTGGCGCTTTGCTCGGGTTCTTTTTAGGCGCGGGAAGTTTCGCGAGAGTGTACGTGACGAATAGGGATGTAATCGGGAGTTTCGCGATTTCTACGGCGTGTTTTTCGATTGTTGTCTGTTCGACGATAGTCGGTGGAGCTTTGCCTTACGTGTTGATATTTTGTGGACAGGAACCAGCGAATGCGGGGATCAGCGTCCAAGTCTGCATGGATGTCCTTGGAGTGACTATAACGTGTTTAGTGTGCACGTACATTTTCCAGAACGCGGATTTTGTTGTCGGCGTGCTGCATTCAACGACAGCGTCGTAAAAAATCACGCGTGTATATTTTACTTGTAATTCTAGATAGATAGATTAAGACAGCGCAGCGCGATGTGTTATTATCATTGTTATATTTGTTTTTATTGTCATTATTATTCAACATCGATGGATGATTTCGTGTTTCGATCGCAAAACGCAATCGCGGCGTCCAAATTTCCAAACTTCTCAAGCAATTTAGCCTTTGACTCCGCCTCACACGTCGGCGATTTGCCGAATTTGAACATTTTCAACCAATGCCGCTTGCGTTGATTGATGAACCAGTTGTTGATTTGCGTCGCATCGAGAGTAGTTTTGGCTTTTATCGCCGCTTTGTCTTCCTCGGTTGGGTACGGCCAGCATATTTTTTTGTTCCAAAACTGCTTCAAGACAATCAAGGCTTCCTTAGGGAGTTTACCTTTCGGCTTTTTATTCAACCACTCCTCTTCGAGTGCGGGTATGTCATCTTTATATTTTACGAGAAGCTGGTTTCGAAAAGCCTCGTCAGATTTCATGGATAGTTGAAACGAGCGGTCGCCTTCATCGCTATCTTGGCCGTCGACGGTATCCTTCTCTGCCTCCTCCGCGCCTTGCTTGCGTTTCTTCGAGGCAGCGCCTGTAGCAGTAGCACCGATAGTTTTCGGCGAATTTTTACTGTTATTGCTTTCGAGCAGAGTCAACTCTTTCATTTTCGCATCGAAGCTTTCACACGCTCGATCAGTTTCGTCGTAAATTGCCGTCAGCTCTTTTTGAAATTTACGAGCGTTTTCGCACGAGTGCTCCATGAACGCGTTCAGCTCTTGCTTAAACTTGGCGTCTTCGCATATGCGCTCCAACGAGTCTCGCCGGAAGAACGAATCCGGAATCCTGCACAACTCGATGTTTTCTCCCTTTTCGCTCCTATCCATGGTAAACGTCGTCACGTTCGACGACGACGTCGGCGACGGAGAAACATCGCTCAAACGAGTATTTTCTCTTTCGGCGTCTAATTTGGCCAGAAACTCTTTATCCTTCTTCTCTAAACTCTCCCTTTCTCTCTTCGTTTGCGCGGTTAACTTCCTACATGTCATCATTATCTCCACGTATTCGCGAAACTTCTCGTGCGTTCTCACCACTAAAACAAACTCCTCTCGCGTTCGTTTTTCCGTCGTCGCCGCTTTTCTCGAAGCCGCTTTCGCTTCGGCCGGCGCCAGTCGATCATCGCGCTTCTCTTTCTTCTTCTTCTTCTTCTTTTCAGCATTACTCGTAGTATTCGTAGTAGCGATAAAAACTTCATCGCGGCGTCTCCTCTTCTCGACGTCGAGGCCGTGTCGCTCTAACAACTTGTTCCACTCGTCGTCGATGATGTCTTCGTCGTCGTTTTGTATCGCGGCGAATGTTTTCAATCCTATTGCAAAGAAAGAAGTGAGTATTTTTAGCAACACATTATTGAGGAAAAAAAAATACCTTCATCTTCTCGGTCGTCGTCGTCGTCCTCGCGAGGAGGGGGCGGTGCGAGAAGAAAATCTTCCTGAACGTCGTCGTCGTTGTTCCACGACGCGTTCTCGGAGATGATGGCGTCGACATCCCCATTGTCCTCCTCCCTTCTGCACCCGCCTTCTCTTTTTGCTGCTGCTCTTCTTCTGTTTGTGCTCTCGTCAAAGACGTGGAAAAAATCCGTCGGCAACGCCAAGGACGCGTCGTTCGTATCGTCGTCGTCGTCGGTCGTAAAGAATAGCATCGCTTCGTCTTCTGCCCTTTTTGTCGTCATCTTCGCAAATTATAATTCGTATCGAGTTCGTATTCGTGCGAGACGGATTTGATTTGATGTGTCGTATTTTTTTTTTCATTCCACATCTGACATGTGGCTGATCTGTACTATTATTTTCGAACAACGCATATATCATCGATTTGGTGTCCAACCAAGATTGGATGGAGATATATAAAAGTTCCTCTAAAAACAGTAGAGAGAGGTTTGTTTTGTGTGTGTGGTTTTCGTCGTCGTGCATAAAAAGTGCAAACTCTGTTGTTGGTTTCAGTAGTGTTTACCTTTCTCGGACGTTTCTGCCCTCCAAACAGTTTTCCTCTGCACAAAAATGTCTCGCAAAATTCTTCCAATTCTTCGATGGTTGACGCAACACGCACGACAACAACGACAAGAACAACGGCTTCTTTGCGAGAAGCGAGAGCAAACGCTTTTCAGCGGCGGGGGTAACTTCTTTTCCTCCTCCTCCTCCTCCTCCTCGTCGTCGTCGAAAAAAGAAGAAGAAGACAAAGAAGAATCGATCGATTCCATCGCGCGGCGAGACGGGAAATTCGATTTTCTCCACGTCGCCGAACGGTTGTTCGAAGAGGAAGAAGAAGAAGACAAAAAGAAGAAACAGACGAGAGAAGATTACACGAGACGGTGGGAATATCACGCGTGGCATTTGTTTTTAGCGTTGGCCGTGCCCGTCGGGTTGAGCGCGTCGGTGGTGTCGCACGTGCGACGACATCCGCATCCGAATTTACTCCTAAGAAAGGAAAACGAAATGAAGGAAACGCGATTGAAAGCGGAAGAGGCGATGACGGAACAGAAGAAATTTGAAACAAACGTGATTGAAAAGGCGAGGAAAGAGAACGAGGGGCGATACGGGAAACTCGCGGAGAGGATGGAGCGGTTGGAGAGAGAGATGGAGGAGGAGAAGAAGAAGAAGAAGAAGTCCGGCGGCGGAGGCGAAGCGGATGACGACGGTTGTTAAAAGACGCTCTCGTATGATATTTATTCGTCGTAGGTTTTGGTAGAATAGCGTATTATTTAGCGTTAGCGTTAGTGAATGAGTAGTAATAGTACAAGTTAAAAGGCTCGCTTAATCGACAGTCGTTTCTTCGGTGCGCGAAAATCTACGCGTATTCGGTCTCCTCCGTTTTCGTCCTCGTAATGCTCGTAACTCTCGAGCATGTGTTTCAATTCCCCTCTGGTTTTCTGCATCGCGTTCACTTTAATATCTCGAAACATCTTTTCCACGTCTTTGCCGTGTTTTGACATCAACAGTTCGCAGATTCTCTTCTGTCTCGGCGTCAATCGTTTCGGTTTCGCGATGCCTGAGGAACTCCTCTCGCCGACGGCTTTCCTCAACTCGTCCCGATCTGAGTTCTCGGTCAGCGTTTTGTCCGTCGCTTTACTCTTTCTCGAAGTCGTATTCTCGTCGTCCAAATTCTTCACGTTATCTGCCAGAGCGTTCCTCCCGCCCGCGTAATAAAACCTATTCGCGTTCGAGACCAGCCCGTTCCTGGAATAGTTATTCACGCACGACGTCTCTTTATTCCAATTCGTCTCCGCCTCTCTCGTCGTCGCATTCGCTCCGGGAAGTTTCAACGGTTTCACCTCCACGAACTGTCTCGTCTGTTTCACTTTTCCAACGCGAACCGCCGAGGATGAGGATTTGTGTTTTTTCTTCCGCCGGCGAGAGGAACCCATTAGTATTAGTAGTAAAATCTCTTCTTCGAAGAAAAAGAGTAACACTACTGATACTACTAATAACCACCACACAGAAGAGAGCTTTATTATATCTCTTCTTCGTCTTCTTTCTTCTTCGTCTTCTTTCTCTCTCTCTCTCTCTCTCTCTCTCTCTCTCTCTCTCTCGCTTTAATACTAAATAAAGCCGCCAAATCGAAATTCCTTCTTTTCCCGTTTCTTATTTAGGGTTTTAACATTAAATTTCCGAGAGATGAATTTTTTCTCTCGAACAGACGCGGCAGAAATTGTGTGGATTTACGCGCGTGTAGTACACATATATAAATCATGTCTCCTCCTCTGTCGTCATCGGAAACGCAAGCGCTTTTGTTGAAGACGAACGGAGACGAACAGAAGAGCATACGGTCTTCTTCTAAGTCTTCTTCTTTCACGTCTTCGTTGAAAGCGGCGACGGCGATCGTCGCCGTTTCGACGTCCCTTTTTGCCACCGCGTCGTACTCGGTGGGGACGCGGGGAGGAGGGTCTTCGCGATTGGGCAATCATCGAGAAGGAGGTGTGGACCTGTTTAAACGAGCGGTGGCGAATTTAGGCGAGGATGCGATGACGACTGCGACTCATGCTTTCACGTCGAACGATAAAGTCACCTTAACCGTGGGGTGTTCGCACAAAGACGTCTTGAAACGTTTGCCGTTCGACCCGGAAGGATGGGATTCCAAAGTCGGAGCGAAGCTCATCACGGAGAGCAAATCGAAAACGTTTTCCTACGAAGACGCGATCGAGATGAAAGAAATCGGATGCGGGAAGTTTCAAACGCCGTACAAGTTAGGGAGCGGCGCGAAGTTTGGTTTTTACCTGTACGAGAAAGCGAACCCGGAGAATTACGTGAGCGATATTGGCGGGAAGTTGTTGCTCGAGGAGGAGGAGGAGGAAGCGGCGATTGGCGAACGAGAAGAAACCGCTTCTTCTTCGAAGAAGAAGATGAGTTCGTCTTCTTCGGTTTTAAAACCGTCTGCGACGACCAACACGGAATCGTCGTCCTCTACTACTACCGATTACGCCGCGCAAGCCGTGGCGGCGGAGCAAAACGCGAACGAGAGAGCGAAGGAAATCTCCGCGTTGTTGTCGGCGAGCGTCGGGAAGAAGAAGCACGCGTCCTCGAAGAAATCGGTGAAAAAGCAAGTCGAAGAAGTAATCGAGGAAGAGGTATCCGAGGACGGTGCGGTTGAAAAGAAGAGCTCTAAGAAGCACTCTTCTTCTGCTGCTGCTGCTGCTGATAAGACGGTGAAAGGTTCGAAGAAATCTGATCCCGTCGCGGTCGCTAAGGAGGAACTCGAGTCTTCCGGCATCGAAGTCGTCGGCGAGTACTTTGACTGGGGATGGTGGATGTCTGCGTTGTCGCAAGGATCGCAATACCAAACCACCGATATCACGTGTGAGAACACCACGTGCACAATGCAAGTGTGCGAGAAGACGAAGTGCACGGAATATAAGAAGGAATGCGAGACGACGGAAGTGTGCGATGATCTCGGCGACTTCGTGAAGGAGCAAACGGCGTCGATGGGCAAGTCTGGCATCACCAAGAAACAAGCGTCAAAGGCATTGAACAAAGCCATCGAAGCGAGTTCGGAAGTTTCCGAGTTTGAGATTAAGACCTCGTCGTCGTCGTCGACGAAGTCTTATCACAGACACTTGCTCTCTCACCACGCTAAGGTGGCTGAAGTCGAGGAAGTCGAACCGACGCACGTGAAGGTGCACAAGAACAAACACTTTGCTGGTTTCGGTTCCGACGCGGCTAAGGCGGCAGAAACCGAAGAAGTTGAAGAACTCGACGAAGAAATCGAGGAGGCGAAAGAAGAAGTTGAAGAAGAAGAAGAAAAGGTTTCGTCGAAGAGCAAGAAGTCTTCATCTAAGAAGTCTTCCAAGAAATCTTCCTCCTCCTCCTCCTCCAAGAAGCACAAAGGGGACGATATTGCGGATACTGGTGCGAACGAGTTCGACACGCGTCACCCGGCGCACATCGCCTCCAGAATGTCCAGTTGCACGACGCAACACATCGCTGAGAACATGGAGTTTTACCCGAGAGTTCACGGTCCGGCGAACGCCAACCACGTTTACATCTTTGGTGGATGTTACAACGACCGCGACCACGAGACGTGTAACATCCCGGTCGATGTGAACCCGAAGCAATGCGTGATTGTCCATTTGAACGACAAAAACTTTCAAGAAGCAGTCAACGCGTGCTTGGAAGAAGCGCCGATCGATGGTAAGTGCGTTCAGTACGGCAAAGAGTCCAAGTTCGGGATCTTGCCGAGATGGGACGTGACGCAAGTCCACAACATGCAAAAAGCCTTCGCGGATACCGATTTCAACGGCTACCTCGGGAGCTGGGACACTTCTCAAGTTCGTAACATGAACCAAATGTTTGCGAACAACAAAGCGTTCAACGGTGATATTCGAAAGTGGAACTTTGAACACTTAGGTTCCGCCACTGGAATCTTTGAAGGCGCCGACAAGTACAACGCCAAGTGGGAGTGTGGCTTCAAAGCGACTGGGATTATCGATTTCAGCTCGTGCCAATCATCCGAAACGTTGAAAAAGCAAAAAGAAGTCGAAGACAGATTGCAACGCTCGCATTTCGTCTCGAACCCGGAATACAACCCGGAAGAAGAGAACACGGTGCAAGAAGATTCTGAACCGCTTTCTTCGGTGACGGCTTTTGATGACGAAAACGCGGAAAAGTACGCCGCGGAAAGAGAGCAAGCTTTCAACGAGCAAGTCGAGGAAGCGAACGAAAAGGAAGAGTCCGGTGGTTTGTTGCAGAAGCTTTTTGGGGGCGGTAGTTCTTCCTCAGCCGCACCAAAAGAAGAACACGAGTTACCAACGGCAGCAGCAACTACAACTGTTTCCGATGATGGCGATTACGAAAGTAGCAACGAGCAACAACGACAACAACAATCACCAGAGGAACTCGCCGAAGATGACGCGAGTTCCTTAGCATCTTCCGATGACGACGACCGAACGACGAGCTCCTCCTCCTCCTCCTCCTC
>Ga0114997_10004529_pt1 | contig 10742 bp, 9 predicted proteins | sample ArcticOcean_MG_C_2_FD_87045 | JGI IMG/M metagenome (GOLD analysis project Ga0114997, IMG submission 87045) | Marine microbial communities from western Arctic Ocean - ArcticOcean_MG_CB4_136 | ecosystem: Environmental > Aquatic > Marine > Oceanic | place: Arctic Ocean: Canada Basin | collected... | reverse complement strand
CCCTTTTGATTAAAGGGCTAGCGCAAAAATCAATTGAGTCGTGAAAATTGATATCAAAAGCATGAGTCAAACATTGTCCTACACGAGGGTGCCCGTTGTATCCGTATACATCCACAAGGGTACGGTTGTATAGGACGGACTGCAAACCCTTGTGAGCGCTTGCTTTGTACACATGGGTTTGAGCATAAACCCATGACATCAGTAGAATTTGGTTGAACACTTCTAGTATCCTTGCTGTTGAATCAATCGTTCTTCATTAGGAGTCCTATCTTCAGAATCTACAAGGTTCGATAATATCCTTGCATACATTTCACCAGTTACTCTAGGGTTAACTATCGGATTTTCAGATATGCTCTGAGTAGTCAGCCCATACCTTGACCAGCCGTTCTTGTTTTCAAGGAATTTTATTCCATCAAATCTTGTGAAGAAAGTACATACATCGATTCGATAATTATCAATTGGGAATTTTTCAGAATTTATAGTAATTAGGAACTCCAGTGCCAACCTAATCCAAGGGTAGACAGTACGTCCTTTTAGGATAGTATCATCAACCAATATTAACCTAAAAGGGGTATCAATTTTGTGAATATGTTTTTGTCTGATTGATGTAAACTCTTCATATCTTATGGGAACTACTTCATGTCCTTCCAATTCTAAGAATGCGATAACCCCACATCCGATCCAGCTACCAATATGATTACTCGCATTTTTCACGATCTTGTCACGATCATTTCCTTCAGACAAACTGTTAGGTGGTCGGACAATTATCAGGGTTTCATCTTCCAATGACCATTGAGAAATAATTTTTTTGGCTATCTCTCTGCCTCGCAAAAAGGCAATGTGCTTCAATTCTTTTAGAGATTTATCTTCATACTCGCCTTGAAAACTTGATGAGTTGTGGTAGCCACTTACACTTCTGTTCATCTTACTATACCATGCATTTCTGAAATGATTGCAATCGTAATAAGATGAGGCACCTATTTCTGCATCACTACTTCCGCCCCTACCGTAATTTAAGGAGTGTACAGACACGTCTGCTTCCTTGCATTCTTTGTTTAGTTCCCTAAATGGTATCTTTATGTTGGTTGAAAAATATTCACTCATCAAACAACCTCCTTTGTGGATTAACCAATTGAGTAAGAATACCTTGATCATCTAACTGAAACGTTGGCCGTTTAAGTTCCCATGCTGTGTGAATTGTTTTCCATGCCCCGCCATTTTCTCGAGCTGCACCAATCACAACTAAATCTGACAAGGCTGCGATAATCCGGTTTCTTTCAACAAACATCCATTTTTGTGGTGTTTTTCCCGACGGATATTCTGAAACAAGACAACCTCCTTTTTTTAGAATCTCTTCAGCTAACTTTTGGTTTTGTTTCGGCACAACTTCATCCACCGAGGATGGCAATACTGCAATACAAATTCCATCAGAAGATAATGCCCCTTCGAATGCTGAAGTGTCAATACCTAGTGCCAATCCTGAAATAACAACCGAATTTGATTCTGCACATTTTTTGCCATAATTATACGCACTTTCAAGGGACTGCCCGTTGACTTTTCTTGACCCCACAATTGCTATTGTTTCATTCTGAAGTATTTGATCTATCTCGGCACCTAAAACAAATAACTCCTCAGGCGGTTTTTCTAAATCTTTCAGGCGCAGTTCATGCCCTGGCCGTTGGACTTTATCAATCGCCTCATGTCCAACCATGATGTATCCATAAGTTTCTCGCATAAATATCCCATACACAAGGGGTCCCCTTGTATGTGCGGGCGACTATAACCGTACCGACGTATGCGTATATGAATACGAGGGGACCCCTCGTATTCATGAAGTCGTTAGTAACCTTTTTTCAGTAGTCTTCGCATTCTTCTTGTTGGTTTTCCTTTTTCAGAGGTATAGAGGTGGCTAACCTTTCTTAACCACTCGATCATGCCTTCAGCATTGCCAATGTTGATTGATTTTCCTGCCTTCTTAGCTTGAAGATGAGCCTCAAATGTCTTCAATCGATCATTGATTTCATGAGCTGTTTCGTCCACATCTATCGAATAACTGTCGAACTTTTTCTCAATCTTAAACAATCCCTTGTTCAAAATATCAAACCAATGGTATGCGTTAGCATCAACACAATCATTGTAGGGTAGTGGACACCACCAATTAGGTTTCTTTCTATTAGCCAGCGAGTAAAGTTTCTCAAAGACATCTCTTCCAACTTTTAGTGGATCATTGTGGTCATAAGGTGCAGATTCTTCAAAGTACATATCAAGAATCATTCCAGAAAAATATGGAAAAATCTCAGAGCAATCAGCAAGACAGTTTTCAACTACCTCTGTATTCTTTCCATTGTTAACAAATGTGGCTTCCATCCATATTTCGCGAACTCTTCGACCAAGGTTTCCTTGTGTACTAATTCTATCATTGGCAGTGACCAGCAACTGACTATGTGGATGCCCCACAACATGCCCTCTATCCCAGAAAAACTTGCCCCATGCATCCCATTCACGGATACGATTTTTCTTTAAATCATCGAATACTAATGGCATACAACTACCGTTTTTAGCAACTCCTCTTACTTTCATTTCCGTAAATTCTTCCGAAGACAAAGGTTCCAAATCAAGTCCTGTAATCATCTTAAGAAGATACCTAGAAGCATAGGATTTACCATTCCCAGAACCTCCGAAGTATGAAGTCATTCTTGGTCCTTCAGTTACTCGTTTGTACTTTCTTTTCCTCATCTCCATCCATAGGTAATCAAATGGTGAGCACAAACCCGAGAGAAGATATTCTGATAGGGCCATTTTCGATTTCAATCCAGGCAATGTGCTATTTTCTAGTGATTGAACATATCTTTCTATTTTTTCGAGTTCAGAATTAATCGATACTGGGTCATAATCTCTTTTTGTTCTCACAACTGTATCACCTTGTGCCCGCATTATGACAGAACCCTGGTCTAGTTTCATGTATGGCACGCTCTCAGTAGAATATTTTGTGGAATCGAGAATAGACACGGGCAACTCAATACTTCCATCAACAGATGGGCGAGTATTGTATCCTAAATCTACCATTTCAGAAACAAATGTATTCACAGTATCAATCGAGTAATCCCCAAGTTCCATTTTTATGACCTTGTGCCCTGATGTGGAAGAACGTAATAGCTCGCCACCTACATGAGCTCGCAGAATTTCTACCGGAGTTCTTTCAGAATCATCTTTTGCAGTAATTTCACCTGAGTAGTATCGAGTAATCGTCTTGACTCTTTCCTCTCTATTCATTTCATTGAGCAACTCAAATAATTCTCCCTCGAATGGTTCGGAGTGTTCCATGTACCACTCCCATTCCGATTCACTTTTCTGGACATATTCTTCTTGCGCATAGTTTCCAGAATATCCAATTCTAGTAATCCTGTTACTTTGCCCACCCTTCTTGCCAGTACCATGAAAAGTTGGATTTGAAGAACCATTGACATCAATCCAAAAAGGGATATTTGTCTCGATGTCTACTCCTTCAATGAAAAAGAATTTTTCATGCCATGGTCCTTTGGGTTTAATCGTTCGGATTTCCAATTTCCCTTCGCAAATTAAGTCATGTAATTCAAGAATAGTGCTTTCATTATCATTACTTCCAGACATATTGTAACCAATAATGATTGTAGATTTTTCATACTGATTTTGCTTTATGATTTCTAAGATCATGTGACAATTCCAGTCATACCCAACTGAACGGAATATTTTACCCGATGGTATATGTTTAGTCAGCTTATTTCTTCCATGAATTCTTTGAGAGTCTAGAATATGCATTTGAGATTGTGTGTTTGTTTTATTGTGCGTATGTAGTGGATTTCCATCCAAATTATACTGCACCACAGAAATATTTTTTTTAGGCTCGTGCCTAATCCCAAATGCTCTCGGATCATGTTTAGATTTTCTTCGAGTTTTAGTTGTCTTTTGAATCCGATTAATACTGGGTATCGATACATTCTTTCCACAACCCTCACACGGGATATTCTTACGTCCTTCAGGCGGAGAATACATGGTAGTTCCACACGGTTCATGTACCCATGAATGTAGATTCTCGGTGCTGTTCTCCCCTACGGGGAGGGGTGTATGATGTTGGGGTTTCTGGTCGATTACCATTTTTCTCACTGGGACGGTCCTATCGGACAGAAGGATATAATGTTATTCATTCGGGAAAATAACCCCGAACAAGTTATATGCGTCGTTTACATCCGGTAATCATGAGCGGAGATGAAGTGTGGCGAGTGAACGAGTTAATCGATGAATCTCAGCCATTTATTCAAGATGTTAAGCTCGCCCGACAAATAATAGAGACATTGAAATCTCTCGAAGGTTTGGAGGATGAACATTCTGTAAGAATTCCCAAAGCCACAAGAGAATTTGCAGACAATACTCTTTCGGAATGGTTTGAACTGATTGCCCAGATCGAACGCAAGAGGGGAAACATGCCTTATTTGGTTAACAGGGATTTGTACACTGTAGATGAGGGGAATTTGAATGATATTTCATGGAATCATTCTTTGAAGAGGGATGATTTATTGAAATGGCTTGAAAATCAAGATTTTGCAGATAGATTCTATGATGAATACCCACAACCAAACACATCTAGACATCTTACAAAGGAGCCAATTTCAGGTTATGTAAATCGACTATTTCCAGTCAAGTTCGCATTACGAGTTTTTGCCAGCTTAATGCTCAGCGAATGTTATGATTCAGAAGAAATTGGGCATTTCGAATCTGCTGAGTTAATTGAATTATCATCGCTTAGGGAAAAATGCTATTCAATTGCAAAATATGCCAAGGAATCTTTGAGAGGCTTAGACTTCAAAATAGAAGCTGGATCAACCACTGATGTTCGAGTAGGCTTTCCAGAAGGTACAGAAAAAGCAAAGGAAAGATTCGTCGCCCAATTTATTGGGTCAAAACGTAAGAACGCTGTATCAGGTGCATTGTTTGACTTAGGTTTTGCAAACCTAGCAGGATTCGCTTTAGGACCTGTAAAACATACTACATCTGGCGTAATGTTCACCAAACTTGGGTGGGATTTCATGATGCTCCCTAATCCATTGCTAGATTCGATTGATTCTAGAGAGGGATGGGATGCTTATTTTGAAAATGGGATTAGATTTTCGGAAAAAGAAATTGACTATCTGCTCTTGCATTTTGAAAGAAACATACCTTCTGAATGGAAGCTTATCAAGGATATATCTACACTAATCAACCAAGGTCACAATCGACCGAAATTGTTAGAGGAAAAGTTGTCAATTGAATATGAATGGGATAAAACCAAGATGTCACAGATGAGAAACGGTGCATTGAGTCGAATGGAGGAATTGTGCTTGATCAGTAGAGAAAAATCAGGTAGAGAAGTAACCTATCATTTGACAGACTTCTGTAAAGAAAGGGTTCTCAAAAACGCTTGATTCATCGGTATATTTGCCAGGGTTTTGACCCCCAACCTTTCGGATATTGGAATTTCTTTCGTTGTTCATGGAACTCGTTCCGAGTGACCTTGAGAACACTTGTCGCAGTCCATTTCCCACCCCGCTTTCCTTTGAGCCCCTCCCTGTTGAGTTGTCTTGCTACGGCCGTTGCAGACATTCCATTGGATAGTTGCCAAACCATGTAGTCTATGACGTGCTGTTCATTCCAATTTGGAATCAAGTTTCCTTGTTCGGTAACATCCCAACCGTAGATTGAATGTGTAAATCGCCTGTTCATGGCTTTGAGCTGCCCCATGCTCTCTTGTGTTCGTTCAGAGATTAGACCCCGTTCCATTTCCGCCATAGCGGCTACAATCGTCAAGAAGAGCCTTCCAACGGCTGTAGTGGTGTCAATCGCCTGTCCACCCATGTCAACGATGTGGAGGTCAATTCCTCCCGCATTGAGTTCATCTATCGTGCTCAACATGTCCGTAGTGACTCTGAACAATCGGTCAATCTTCATCGCCATGAGATGTTGATATTGACCCGAAGCCAACATTCGCTTCATCGCCCGACCTTTTGGCCGCTCCCAAAGAGGGATTCCAGCACTCACCCCCTTCTCGATGATGATGTCGCTCTCATCAAGCGGAATGCCCTTGAATCGGGCATAGTCCAATATCCGTCTCTTCTGTGCGTCTAAACTCACGCCTTGGTCTACTTGTCTTTGGGATGATACCCGAATGTATGCAATCGCTTTCTCTCTGTTTTCGCTGTTCTTAGTAGTTAACATTCCTGAGCATCGTGTTCCTTTCTACTTAATACATCTCACAAGATTTAAGAAAACTACAAATTGTAGGGGATATATTTCCAACTATGCGTAACAGTGTCTCCATGCTTCTAGCCTTTCTGTTGTTCACAGCAACCCTTGCAGGTTGTCTTGGTGGAAACGAAGCGTCAGAGTCTTCGGAACCGTATATGCTTACCAATGCAGTAGGTCTCGACAACAATTATCATCCGGAAAACCTCATGCCTGTTGGCAACACTCTTTATTTCTCAGCCAACGACCTAACCGACGGATCTTATGGAACTGAATTGTGGAAGAGCGATGGAACAGTTTCGGGCACGGTGATGGTAAAGGACATCTACAACGGAAGAGACAGTAGTGAATCCTCTCAACTCACAGCCGTTGGCAATACCCTCTATTTCAGAGCCGACAACGGAATTAACGGATTCGAATTGTGGAAGAGCGATGGAACAGCCTCTGGCACGGTGATGGTCAAGGATATTGGAGGTGGAATCAGTAGTTATCCCTCTCTTCTCACAGCCGTAGGTAACACCTTCTATTTCCAAACCGACGACGGAACCAACGGAAGAGAATTGTGGAAGAGCGACGGAACAGCGTCAGGTACGATGATGGTCAAGAACATCTACAGCGGAAGTGGCAGCAGTTCTCCCAAACAGTTCACGGCCATTGCCAACACTCTCTATTTCGTAGCCGACGACTTAAGCCACGGTAAAGAATTGTGGAAGAGTGATGGAACTGCCGCTGGCACGGTGATGGTCAAGGACATCAAAAGCTCCAGTTACAGTAGTGATATCGAAGAAATCACAGCCGTTGGTAACACTCTCTATTTCTCAGCCGATAATGGAACCAATGGATCCGAATTATGGAAGAGCGATGGAACAGCCTCCGGCACGGTGATGGTCAAAGACATCTACAACGGGAGTGGCAGCAGTAATCCCAGCCACCTCACGACCGTTGGCAATACACTCTATTTCTCAGCTACCGACGAAATGAACGGAGAAGAATTGTGGAAAAGCGATGGAACAGCATCAGGCACAGTGATGGTCAAGGACATTAACAGCGGAAGTGGTACCAGTGATATTCGAGAAATCACAGCCATTGGCAACATCATCTATTTTTCAGCCGAAGACGGAAACAATGGAGACGAATTGTGGAAGAGCGATGGGACAGCCTCTGGCACGGTGATGGTCAAGGACATTAACAGCGGATACATCAATTCTTGGCCTTCCGGCCTCACAGTCATCGGCAACTCCATCTATTTCCAAGCCACCGACGGATCTTATGGATTTGAATTGTGGAAAAGCGATGGAACAGCCAACGGTACGGTGATGGTCATAGACATCAATATCGGAAGTGATAGCAGTGGTATCGAAGATATTACTGCCGTTGGCAACACTCTCTATTTCTCAGCCGACGACGGTATTAACGGACGTGAATTGTGGATATATCTGATAGAAGATACAGATGCAAAAATGGATATTGACAAAGTAGTAGCAATATCAGTCATTGGGGTTCTTGGAATCACAGGTGTTCTTTTCTTGATTAAACGTTTTCGAACTTATAACAACGAAATCGATGAAGAAGAATTATATCAATACGAAGAGAGTTCTTCTCAAGATACAAACGAACCAATTATGCATGATGGGCCACCTGATTTTTCCCTTATTGGCGAGCAACATGAGAGCGGCTATGAAGTAATTGAATATCCAAAAGATTCTACTATTTGGTGGTGGAAAGACGAAGAGAATGAATCATGGATGGCGTGGGAATAAACTATTGAAGTCTCTCAAAATCAGCCATGTTCGATGAACTGTAAGGTTTGACTCACAAAAGTGTATAAGTGGTTTGCTTATGTTCACGAGGGGGTATGCTAAACACCCTTGTACACATTTATCCCATTCACAAGGGTTTGCAGTGGGCCGTGTTGCACGCTACCGTTGTGGTCGCCCGCATACACAAGGGGGACCCTTGTGAACAACATTGATTTGCCAAGGATTGTTTTACTGAGCTCCATTCGTCGCTTGCCTCAAGGGCCTTTCACAGATGTGAGTTCCCGTAAATCAACGATTTTGGTTTTTATTCATTTCGGCGGCGATTTTCATTACGATTAATCCAACAATGATTGCAATTATTATTATTACAAACGGGGCTAGCCAGAGATACTTAGCAATATCATGAAAATTTTTCCCTTTATCCCCTCTTTCCAATGTTGGGGAGGACGGAAATTCTTCCCGAAGCCTTGAGAATGTGTTGATTGGCCCTCCTTTTATAAAAATGAAAATACCGCCAGCAAGCCAGAGAATTATTGAAATCACAATAAAGCCAGAAAAATAGTCACTCTGAGTGAAATTTTCTTCATCATATGTATCTGTCCAACCTTCGCACTCAGGATAACCTGATTGGTTTACAGTATTGCTATTACAATAACTTGAAAATCCCGGATCGAATAGAAACCCGATGGAAGCACCGACACACAAGACTGCAAAAATAATGCCGAGAGAAATCAATGCTGATTTTCCACTCTCATAAGCATCAGTTACAGCCTGAGTAAAATCTTCCATTGGGTGGATTGTTTGATTTGTTATTTGATTTTGGACGATTTGTTGATTATGATGGTGGTGAACTTGTGGGGTGATGTTAACATCACCTCCAACAACAGAATCCTGTAATTGCACATGAGATGGTGCTGGAATATTGGATGTGTGTGAAGATGGAGGGGAAGGTATCCATTCGGAACCATTCCACATCCATTGGCCATCTTCACTGTATGTTGCCATACTCTGGCTATCTTATTCCAATATATGAGTATGAGGCATAATGAATTGGTAATCTAACAAACCATGTGTTCACAATTAGTGTTTGAAAGGGCTTGCAGTGAGTTCTATTCGTCACCACTCATCAGAACAAAGACTGTGTAAAGAAGTGGATAAGTGAATTCCATGTGTTCACGAGGGTTTCCCCATAACACCCGTGTGTATTAGAAAGTCATCTGTAAGGGGTTGCAGTCCGTTCTTCATAACGGTACCCATGAAGACGTATACATACACAACGGGCACCCTCGTGTAGGACAATTTTCGACTCATGCTTCAACAAGTGCTTTACCCATCGATTGAATGGATTTATTCTGGTTAATTTCATTGGCTAATTTTGAGTAAATATAATCCCGAAACTCAAAAAAGGAATCATGTGTTTCATCCTTTAAAACACGAGTCATGCCTCCATTTTCTTCTAGAATATCACCACTACAGTTTCCAATAATTTGAACAATATTTTCTAAGCCTGATAGAGCCTGATTGATGAGATTCCCGTTACAGATTGGAAGAATTATTCTTCCAAGTGTAATTCCTGATGTAGAAATACATTCAGCCAGTTTCTTGGAAGAGAACCATTTTCCTGGTTCATCGAATCCCCCGTAGGTAACATTACCCAATTCATCCCCGTGAATCATCATAATCACGCTACCTGGCTGTTGAAATTTCCCTGATGAAACTCCTGTAAAAATCAAATCATGATCCATTTCTTCGATATACTGGGTGATTATTTTTGGTTTTTTAAAACCTGGGACTTTTAATGCTTGGAGTTCAAAAACCAACTCTTTCCACATGTACTCCATTTCAATTGCCTGATTAAGACCGATGTGCTTATGTTTGTTTTTGTGATGTCGCTCATTACTCGTTCCGACAATGGACAATACAGGGCTAAGCACAGGCTTAAGGTCGCAATTTTGTAATAACTTGCGCAATTTGTTTTCGATTGATAATCGGCTCATATGTCTCACCACCCATTCCTATTGTCGTATTGGTCATAACCGCCTTCACGATCACCAATTGCTTCACGTTCAGCGTCATAATCTTGCATTGAATCATTGTAAGCCTCTTTGCAATTCTGGCACATCAGTATGTATGGCTGGTCTTTTTTCAACGATTCGGAGCAAACCGTGCAAAAATGCACTTGGCCACAATCTGAACACATTTCGCTCTCATCATAATCGACGTTTATTTCTTCGGCGCACTCATTGCAGTATTTTTTTGTCATTACATCACTTCATAATCTTATTTTCTTGTTTAATTAATTGTCCGGATTTACGTTTGTTTGAGAATAAAAATATCATTTCTTTCTATAGCCTTAATTGGTGACTAAACGATGCATTCCGTCGCACATGTCCTACCCCGTCGACCAATATAAGGTGATGGTTTTCTCGTTCCAATTGAGCGCACCCCTGCCGTGTATTCCAACCACTCATGAGTACTTCAAATGTATCCAATGAATAGAGTATCTGAACATCTGTGAGCATTACTGCGTATGCAAGGGTCTATGCTCAAACCCATGTGTTCATAATCGGTGTTCGAGAAGGTTAGCAGTGGGTCATATTGAACGGTACCCTTTGCAAACCCCGCAACATCAATATTATCCACCAGGGTTTAATCATAGACCCTTTCCAATTGATGATAAAAGTTACTTCTTTCGATGACTCGCCCTGATGTTATTCAGATTCAGGT
>Ga0114997_10004524_pt1 | contig 10747 bp, 10 predicted proteins | sample ArcticOcean_MG_C_2_FD_87045 | JGI IMG/M metagenome (GOLD analysis project Ga0114997, IMG submission 87045) | Marine microbial communities from western Arctic Ocean - ArcticOcean_MG_CB4_136 | ecosystem: Environmental > Aquatic > Marine > Oceanic | place: Arctic Ocean: Canada Basin | collected... | reverse complement strand
TCTTACGGCTACGAGGAAGATAACAAATCCTTCTAGCACGAACTTTGCGAGATGAAAAGCTTCTTCGTGCATGCTTGAGGATCTGCGTTACGTGCTTCGGCGTTAGCGACGTAGTTATGGACCGTTGCGCATTGCGTCACATGCTGCATGGTGCTCCATCGCGCCTGCCGCGGGTGCGTTACATAGTTTGACGTCAGTGACGTAGCCGTGGGCCGCTTCCCATTGAAGTCTGCAATGGGCCAAATCCCCAGGCCTGTAGATGACCGCGGCGGGGTCTTCCACGTTGGCGCCGTCGCGTGGGACATTTACACAGTCTGTGTCAAAACTCTCCATCATCTTCACCGCTAGCTCGCGAGTCAGGCCTGGGGCCAGCGCGCGGCAAACCTTAGGCCCTCCCTGCAGGGTGGCCGACGACGTGCGGGGATCATCGATCAACGTGCCCCCGATGTCTGTGCAAAACGCCTCAAGCCCGGCGCGCCCATCTCGCGCGGGTAGTTTGTCCTGAGTTGGCCGGAGATGAATGGGCGTGTCGGGGTCCGGAGTTGGCCGGAGATTCATGCGCGTGTCGGGAGGACCGGTAGGACCGAAATCCATGGGCGAATCACTGTAGAGTGGCGTTGTCGCGGCAGCGCTGAAGTGGACGGCTTCCTGTAGGTTTATCACACGTGATACATTTTCACGGCGCGCATCCTGTGTAGGCCCCTGCGACTTCGCATCCACCCTACGCGGACGGTGTCGGCGCGGCGGCGTCCGGATCGGTCATCCGCCCGCAGTTCATCGCAACATTGCGCCGCACGACCTCATTGCCACCGAAATCGTCGTCGCGCAGCACGAGATCACTCCGGCAAATACTCGTACTCACGGAGCACTGCCGCCGCGCCGCCGCGCGGATGACGGGCTTTGCGCTGTCGGGCGCGACGCACACGGGCGCCATGCACCGCAGCGATGCGATGGAACCACCGATCTCGCGCGCGAGCTGTGCATAGGCCAGGCGTTCATCGTGCGACACCGCTCCAAATGGCATTGATAGCATGGCGCAGTCGGAGAGCGGGTGCCCGGCGAGCAAGGCAGACGCCGATGGTACGAGGTCCGCCCCCGACGCACCCTGCGCGATGACACCCACGTGCCTCGGTGCAACGCGTGTCACGGCGGTCGCGTTGTTTTGCGCATCTACTGCCGTCGTACCCAGGAGCGCGGTGGCAAGCAACCCCTGCAGGTCCGAGGCGCCACTGCCGTCAACCACCGCGGCTGAAGTGACACGCACGCGCCGACCGCCGCCGTCACGCTCGATGCGCGTCTCGTAGAAGAGCCCCAGAAACAGATCACGGAGCCACGGAACATCCTTGACCAAGCTGGTGGCGTCAGAAGACGCGGACGCGGCCGCGCACGCGGCACCGGCGCCGGCGTCATTGCTGGTCGCCGCCTTTGGGATGATGCTGAGGGCCGTGCTGCCCATGGCGGTCGCGGGCGAGGTGAGGAGCGACGCGATGTACGGCATGCGCGTCTGCACGAGGGTGCTGGTCAGGTCAAACGGGCACAGTGGCCCGGCGCTCGGCGTGTACCGCATGGCCATCGGGGGGCGCGGCACGCGCTGGTCCCCCGTACCCGCGCCAATGTCGATACGCCGGAGGAGCGGGGCATACACGAAGAGCGGGTTGGCCCCGAAATCCGGCAGGTGGGTGCTGTTTGTGGCGCCAACGCCTTTGCATGGGTCGCCGTCGGCAGGGCACGTTGCCTGTGCGCACTCACTCTCGGCCCCCCAACCGTCGCGCATGTCCTGCAGTTTAGGATCGTGGCTGATGTACCCTACGAACGCGGACGCCCCTGGGTCGCTCGTCGGCGTGGTGGCACCGCTGTCAAAGGCGGCTTCTATCATGATCGCGATGTACGGCCCCGTGCCGCACCCTTTATCCCTGATATCCACTGGGAACGTGCGCATGAACGCCGTGTTCTTCGCCACCCCCCCCGGGTAATCATAGCCACCCGCATCGCTGTTCCGGTGCCATTTTGGCTCTTCGGCACCATTCGTCGTTATTGCTTTCTTGTACGCGGTGGACGGATCGCCAGCGTACACGTTTGTGTCGTTGTCCCAGTACGTCCACTTTGCGCACACACCTGCACGGCTGAGCATTTCGGCCGTGCAAATGCTCGCGTGCTGTGGCCCCATCGCCTGGCCGTTCTTGCCGCCCGTGGCCCCCGGGCATGTTTTGGAGTTTTCACGCGTCGCATCGCGGTATAGCATATTTGCCATCACTACGGTGTGCTGCACGGCAGGCGTGGCCTCGCTGCCCAAGAACGTTCCGATGTTGCTGAGGGCCGGGCCGGTGGGCACCTGTAAATACGGCTTGAGGTGGGCGGGATCGGTAACCTTCGCTGCGAGAGCCCTGCCCGTGCCTGCATTCGCCGTGGTATCGCGGAACGCCATGGAGCAGCATGGGAATGACGTGTGCGCGGTGCTCATGCACGCATTCCACCCAGTTCCCAGTTTGGCAGCGGCCGCGGGAATGCCATACGCGCCGCCGTCAGACTTACCGCCGATCCCGACGCCCGTATAGACGTACTCGCCGAGACCACTCTCCACCTGGGCCTTGTTGACAAGGGGGTTAATCGGGCGGTACAGGGGGTCAACGTCCCACCCCGCCGTGCGCAGCTCCGCGACGGGGAACTTCCCCTGCCCCCCCTGCGCACTTGACGGCGGCACGGTCGATATGATGGCACGGCTGAGATCAAACTCCACCGGAAGTGTCACCGAGCACCCGCCCTGCGAGTCGCCCGCCCCGGCCGCGTGCGCGGCGCCCGTGCTGGCGCTGCTCGCGCCGTGGATCTGCCTGACGCGGACCTCGAGTTCATCGTGGAACGTCGTGTCCGGCGCGGGTGCCCACTTGCCCGGGCACAAGGCGACGGGCGTCATTGCGGGGATGTGTGTATTTTCGGTTGAAGCCCGGCAAATCGCGGCGTCGGCTTTTTCCGGGTCCCAGAACTCCCATTTTTCCAGCGTTGTCGCGGACGCGGGCCCTGGGCACCTTGTGAGGCGCCCGGCCTGCAACTTACCTTCGCACTGCGCAGGCTTGGTGCCTGCACCGAGCGCGACCGCGGCCGTGCTCGACGCGGTCGCGTCGACCACGGTCGCGGCGCCGCCCCCCACTGGACGGCGATCCACGCCAAACACCGCCGCCGTGACACCGCGCGCGCCACGTGCCCCCGCGGGCGCGCGCGCAAACTGCAGGTGCCCGCCGGCCGGGGCCGAAGTTGCGAACTCGGCGCGGCCCTGCATCGCCTCGCTTTACCCACGCGCGCCGAAAACATGGGCGCCCGGCCGCCACCACGGGCGGCGCCCGCTCAAAAATATCCGCCAGCCACCAAAGGCCCGCCGCGCCCCACGCACCATGCCCGCGGCGACGAAAGTAAAGCCGACGGGCGCAACGGACCCGAGCACGGGCAAGAACCTGCGTTTCCGGTACCGCCCGGGTACGTCGGACGAGAAGGCATACGCCGAGATCTTTACGCACGGGGCCTACCGGAAGAAGAAGCTTGGCTTTGACGTCGAGCCGGGCGAGACGTGGGTCGACATTGGCGGCCACATCGGCCTGTTTGCACTGTATGCAATATCGCGCGGTGCGAAGCGGGTCCACGTGTACGAGGCCGACGCGGCCAACTTTGCGATGCTGGAGGCCAACGTGGAGCTCAACGGCCTCGCCGGGCGCGTCACGTGCAGCCGGGCGGCGGTGGTCGCGGACGCCGAGCTCGGGAGGCGCCGCACGATCGACCTGTGGAGTTCGAGCAACCCATCTGTCAACTACCGCAACTCGGTCGTGCCCAAGCCGCGCGGCACCAAGCAGGCCGTCCCGGCGCGGCGCTTCAACGCGGTCATCGCCAAGCACCGCGGCGCGGCCGGGCTCAAGATTGACATCGAGGGCGCGGAGGTGCCAATCCTGACGAGCCGCGCGTCCGAGTACGGCGCGCTGCGCAAGCTGACCTTTGAGTTTACGCTCGCGGGCGGCAAGCTCCCCGAGGCGCAGCGCGTGCTGCGGGCGAAGGGGTTCCAGGTGGACATCCCACCGTCCAAGCTCAAGACGCACGCCGGCGCGTGGGTCGACTACGTCGTCCACGCGACGCGCCCCGCCGCGACGGCGGGCGGCGGCGGCAAGGGCATGCTCGCGATCCGCAAGGCGGTCGTCGGTCCGACGACCAAAAAGAAGAAGCGCGCGCCCGCGTCCGGCGCCGCGGCGGGCGCCCCGCGCGCGCGCGCATCGGGCGCCGCGGGCGCCCCGCGCGCGGGGCGCGCGTGGGAGGCGCTCCCCGCGTGGGCGCGGATGGTACCCGGCGACTACACGGCAAGGTATGGCAAGACGCACCCGGCCGTGCTACACGGGTGGTGCGAGTGCGACGAGGCGCGGCGCGGAGCCCCGGCCACGCGCTGCCGCAAGTGCGGCGGCATGGTCCCGGCCGACTTTGGCGCGCGCCGCTGACGCGCTACACGCGTACCTTGGCCGGGAGCTTGCGCGCGACGGGCACGGCGCGCGCGGCCTTCGCGACGCGGAGCGGCCCCCTGGCAAACGTGTTCATGGGGACCCTGACCGTGCACCCGTCGTGCACGCACTCGATGCTGGCGAGGTCCTTGCGCACCACCTCGGCCTCAAAGTTGGCAATGTGGATCCGGTCGCCGACGTGGAACGCGGGGTACGCGCTCTCGTAAAAGCCGTAGATGATGCACGAGAGCATGTCGCGCATCGAGTAGCTCAGGCCCGCCACGACGATCCCCAGGAAGACGCCCTTGTCAAAGTTGCCGTTCGTTATCACGTCCAGCACCTCGACGAGCTGGCCGAGCACGATGAAGCCGCACAGGAGCAGCGCCATGCACTCGTACGTCCGAATCTCAACAACCTCGCCCTGCCCTCGGAAGAAGCGCCCCGTGAGCGCGCTGGCGAGCTCGCCGAGGAACGTGAGCGTCATGAGCTTGGCGCTCACCTGCGCGTAGCCCGCGGCGTCCTCGCCGTCCTCGCCCACGGCCTCAAATGCCGCCGCGAGCCCGAGGAGCAGCGCCGCGCTGACAAAGCACGCGGTGACATCGCCCTTTACGAGGCCGGCGATCCGCAGCGCCGCGGGGATGCCGATGCCCACCGCGGCGAGCCGGTAGCCCTCGCTGGCCGTGATGACGCCGAGGCCCAGGATGCCGTCGTCGGTGCCGCTGGCGCTCATCTTTGCGAGCACGGCCTCTAAAACTTTTCGTGCGCCCTGTGGAAAACCCCCCCCACGCGGCCCGCCGCCACGATGAACTGGACAATGATCACCCTGGGATTCGCCGCCGCGTGCTTCCTCGCCGCCGTCGTGGTTGCAGTCGCGAGTCAGTACTTCCCAGTCGTGGCCTGGGTGCAGTATCTCCCGGAACCGATCTCGCTCGTCGCGGGCGGGCTCCTATTAGCGAGCTTCGCCGCGCTACACGAGAGCACATGCATGGCCGTGATGGGCAAAACTCGAAGCATGCTGCACGCGATTACTGCTAGTCCTCGGAAAGTGCCTGGATAATGTCGCGGCGCAGCTCCTCGAGGTTGGCGTGCATCGAGCTCACGTCGACGCCGCACGCGCGCGCAATGTCGTGGTCCGGCGCCATTCGGCGCGCCGCGTCGAGCAGCGCGGTCGCCTCGGTGACGTGCATCAGGCCGAGCGTCGGGTTGGAGTCCTGGCGCGCGGTAAACTCCTTTTCCGACGCCAGCGCGACGACGGCCGCGATGCCCGACGATGGCGAGACGGCACCCGCTTCGCGCGACGCGAGCCACGCGACGGCGGCAAAGGCCACGGGCGCGATCCACAGGCTGGACACGGCGGGCGCCATGTTTGTAGCCACGGCACACAAAATCTGACTCACTCACACTCACACACCCGCGCCGATGATGACGACCTCGTCGGCCTCGGCGGGGGCGCTGACGGCGTTCAGCACGAGCTTGCCCACCACCTCGTGGATCGCCTCGACGGGCCTCATCTGCGCCGCGTACGCCACCTCGTTCTGCGCAATGTCGGCGGTGTTCTGCGACTTGAACGCGTCGAGCGCCGCGAGGCTCTCGGGCGGCGCCGCGCCGCGCGCCACCATCTGGCGCCCCTGGCCCACCGATGACCACGCCGTCCGCGAGAAGCGCTGCATCTGCTGCTGCACGCGGCGCGCGAGCTCCTCGGTGCCACCGTGGAAGTCGCGCGTCGCGCGGGCGACGGAGGTGCTGAAGACGCGGCGCGCCTCGCGCGCCACGCCGCACAGGTGGCGCCCGCACGCTCCGTCCACGGCGCGCACGACGGCGTCGCCGCGCTGCGTCACCTCGATGCAGTCGTCGGCGTAGGCCGTGAGCTGCGTCTCAAAGCCGCGCAGCACCTCGATCCAATCGGGGATGCGCGCGAGCGACTGCGCCGCGTCGGCGAAGCGCTTGTTTTCGTCGCGCATCGTGGCCGCGCGCGAGCGCAGCCGGTCGAGCTCCGCGCGCTGCCGGCCGAGCGCCTCGCCGCGATCCTGGAGCTCGCGGCGCGTGTGGAGCTGCCGGGCGACGCTCTGCGCGCGGTCAATGTCGGTCATGCGCGCCGCGTGCACCGTGCGGCGGAGGTCGTCGGTGTAGACCGCGTCGGCCGCAAAGTCGCCCTCCCCCGGCGCCGCCGCGCCCGCCGTGGCGGACGCCTCCTCCGAGAGAAGCGCGCGCGTCTCGGTGCCCAGGCGCGCGACGGCGTCGGCCACCTCGCGCGTCTGCGCCGCGAGGGCGCGCTCGTCGCCCGCCGCCACCGCGCGGCCGACGCGGTCGTGGATGGAGCGCAGCGCGGAGCTGAGCTCGCGCACGCGCTCCGCAAAGTAGGCGACGCGCATCGCGCAGTCCGTGCGCGCGTCGCCGGCCGCGAGCGCGTCGGCGCTCGCCGCGATGGCGCGCGCGAGCTCGGTCAGCTGCGGGCTCCGCACCGCGTCGGCGAGCTCGTCGACAAACGCCGCGAGCCGCCCCTGCATCGCGCCCCACTCGCCGCGCAGCGCCGTGCAGCGCGCCTCGCAGTTGCCGCGGCGCTGGCCGAGCACCCGCTCGCCGGTGGCGCACGCGCGCTCGCGCTCAGACGAGGCGCGCCCGACGGCCTCGACGACGCGGCGTACCGAGAAGAGCGCGGCGTCAAAGATGGACGCGACGGCCCGCATGCCGGAGTGGACGTGCTCCGAGGTGAGGCGCTCGACGGCCGCTTTGTTTTGCTCCAGGTCGGCGGCGATGCGCTCAAACAACTTGACGAGCGGCAGGTTGTCGGGCGCACCGGTGAGCGACGCGGTGACGCACGCCTCGGTGTCGCGGCGCGCGTCCGCGGCGCGCCCGGCCGCGTCGGCGGCCTCGCCGGCCGAGCGCATCGCGGACGGCCCGCGGCACATCTCGGCGTTGAGCCGGTCCATCTGCGCGCGCAGCGCCCGGCGCGCCTCTGCCTTTTTCTCCGCGTCCTCGGCCTCGCAGGCCTCGACGACGGCGACGTCGTGCCAGCGGTGGATCGTGCCAATGAGCGCGAGCACGACGCCCTGCCACCAGGAGGACGCGCACTCGGCGCACGGCGCGTCGGCGGCCGCGTCCGCCGGCACCGGCTGCATCGCGTCGTTTGCAGGGGGGTGGATATTATCGGTGGCGGCGCGCGGGGAGCGAGCGCGGTTGGCGCTCCCCGCCGGGGCGCGGGCCCCGCGCCGCCCAGCGGGGCAGTCGGCGGGCTGTGTATATTTCTGCCCCCATCGCGAGCAGCGCCCGTGCACCGGCTCGGTGCTCGGTGCCCGGCGGGGGCCGCGCGGAGCCCGCGATTGGCGGGGCGAATTTTCTACAACCCCTCGAAAAACTACCACTTTCTGCACCCCTCGAAAACTACCGCCAATGTCAACGTTCCCACCGCTGTACGCGGGGCTCCTCGGCGGCGTCGTCGGCGCCGGTGTTACCGGCGCTTTGATGTACGAGAATTCTGGCGGCGATTCGGGGTGCCCGAGCGGCCACTCGTGCCAAGTTACCCCCGGCGGCGGCGCCGCGCCCGTCTGCCCTAGCCTCGAGAAGCGCGTAGTGACAATCGATGCCATCGCGAGCGGGATGGACAAGCTAACAGACGCTGATGGCGCGCCAGTGGACGCCGGCGTGGGGTTCACAGACGCGTGCGTGAGGGCGCTGTTTGGGGGACCGTCCCGGGCTGACTATGTCGGGGATATGCCCGTCGAGTGCGCAGGCTACACCAATGCCGTGCCTGGTGTGACTAGCACTTGCACCGTCGCGGACTTGTTTGGTACCGTGGACCAGCGTGCCCAACGTGCGGCTCGCTTTCAGTAGCCGAGCGCCTAGGCGGCGCGCCCGCGGCGCCCCGACCCCTGCCGCAGCGTGTGGAAGACGCAAAACTCGCCGACGGTGACGCCGAGCCGCGGCAGGAACGTGTCGGGCGAGCAGGCGGGCGCGGTGCGCATCGCCTGGAAGGCCGCGCGCGTGTCGCGCGTGCTCATGTCGGCGACGTGGCGCATGATGACAATGTACTTGGCCCACGTCGCGGCGAGGAGCGGGTCCTCGACAATCACCTCCTCGGCCGCGGCGTCCATGGTGGCGCCCCGCTTTTTATTGCCACACCTAACAAAGATGGACGCGGCCAGCGCCGCGCTTTTCCGCATCGGGCAGGCGCACCACAGCGCCGAGGCGCGCGGCGCGCGCGGCGCGGAGCGCGTCGACACGGCGCTCGCGGCGCAGCGCGAGGCGCGCGGGCGCATGGCGGGCCTGGTCGGCCTCGAGCCCGGCGAGTGCGCGCGGCTCGACGCGGGGCGCTACGTGCGGTGCCGCGAGGTGCAGTCGCAGCGCGTCGTCACGGCGGCGGCGCTCCTCGAGGCCGCGGCGCTCGTGGGTCCCGCCGACGTCGCCGAGGCGCAGGCGCGCGCCGCCGCCGCCGCCGCCGGCGGGGACGGCGGCGCGCGCGCCGACGCGTGGTGGACGTGTGTGCTCGAGGGCGCGCGGCGCGGCGGCGCGGTGCGCGGGGCGCCCGTGCTCGAGTTCTGCGCGGCGGCGGGGCGCCAGGAGGTGGTGGAGATCCCCGAGGACGCGCGCGCAGCGGCGCTCGCGGCCTCGGCGGCGCGCGATGAGTGCCGCGCAGCGCGCGCCGCGGGCGCCGGGCCCGCGGAGCACGAGGACGGTGACATGGAGCTCGTCCGGGCGCTCATCGCGGATCGCGGCGGCAGCGTGCGCGCGACGGTGAGCACCGCGGACGGCGCGCAGCACGTCTACAGCGTGCGCCGCAGCGTGCGCCGGCGGCGCCCCGGGACGACGCCGGCGCTGCTCGGCTCGCGCCGCACGCGCGGCGCCGCGGGCGCGGACATTGCCGCGTTCATGGAGTGCGCGGCCGCTGGCGGCGAGGCGGCGGCGGCGGCGGCCGCGCGCGTTCTGGAGCGCGCGGGGGAGGAGCACGAGGTGCACAGGGACGAGGTTGTCATTCGTATACAGGAATAGGCTCGCACCGCGCCCCCCCGGCAGCGCGCGCCCGCACCGCCCTGCGCTTGTGCGTCGGCGTCCGCGTGTGCGCGCCCCAGTGCTTGATGGTGCTGTCGCACAGCGCGCAGCGGTAGCGCTTCGCGCGCCCCGCGGCGGGCGCGGCCGGCTCGGCCGGCGCGGCCGGCTCCGCGGGCGCGGCGGGCGCGTCGGCGGGCGCGGTCGCGCCGTTCGACCCCGGGAGCATGTCGAGCAGCCCCCCATCACAGATACCCTCCACCAACATATCGTGCTCACCTGCACCCGCGTCAAACTCCCCAAACGCGTCGGGTAGCCACGCGCCCCCCTCCGCGCGCATGGCGCCGCCCACCGTTGCCATAAAGTCGTCGAAGAGCGCCGCTGCAGCTGCGCAATCCGCCTGCTTATCGGCGATGCGCGCGTCCGCCTCGGTGAGCCTTCGCCCAAGCACGTCGCACTGTTCGCGGGCGGCGGCGACGTCGGACAACAGTGTCCTCTCGCGCGCGCGCAGCGCGGAGTTCTCCTTGCAGAGCCGTGCAGAGCTCGCGCAGCCCCACACGCGCAGGGCGCGCTCGCGCGCCGTCTCGTACGGTTGGCAGGCCGGTGTTCGCGGCAGCATGGGCGCGGCGCGCGGCGACGGCAGCGGGGACAGGCCGGCAAAGATGTCGGCGGCAAAGATGTCGGCGGCCATGGGCGCGCCGCGCGGCGACGGCAGGCCGGCAAAGATGTCGGTGGCCATGTGCGGTATTGGCCGCAAGGCGGTGGCCGGCGCGCGCCGAAGCTCAGATTGCCCCTGCCTTTTTTATTGCCACTCGGCGGCGCGCGCGCAGGATTGCGCGCGCCGGAACGCGCGCGCCGGATCGCGCGCGCCGGATCGGTCCAGCAAGCACGATTCTTTTTGCTTTGCCGTGCTACAAAACCAAAATGCGGGCCGCGGGCAACATCTCCATTCAGTGCACGGCGGCCCCGACGGACGCGGATTCGGATGCGCACACCTGCACGCAGACTTCGGCATCCGGCTCCGCGACGTACAGCGCATCTCTCAAAGTGGGGGCGGATTCCTCAGTCACGTTTCAAGCGACGCAAGGCGCAGCAGCTGGCCTGCTCAACTGCGTGCATAATCCTGGGACGTCGGATGGGGAAACGGCTTCGGCTTGGTGCACGTACAAGGCCGGGGATGATGTGGGGTTGACCTACGCGACAAGGACCCTAGACCCTAAACCCAGCCTCGCGTATACCGACAAGTTGGGCAATGACGTTACTCTCGCATGGTCGTAGGCCGGCAAAGGTGCCGG
>Ga0114997_10004522_pt1 | contig 10750 bp, 11 predicted proteins | sample ArcticOcean_MG_C_2_FD_87045 | JGI IMG/M metagenome (GOLD analysis project Ga0114997, IMG submission 87045) | Marine microbial communities from western Arctic Ocean - ArcticOcean_MG_CB4_136 | ecosystem: Environmental > Aquatic > Marine > Oceanic | place: Arctic Ocean: Canada Basin | collected... | reverse complement strand
TGACAATATTGGTTGTAATTCCCGTTAGTGGATCAGGCACAAGAAGGGGTTACTGGTGACTGCAGTCGGCTGCTTTGCATTGCCTGAAGTTGACAACATGGCCGATGGCAACCAGTGATGCACCAATCACGGTGAATAACTTCTCCCAGAACTCACCAAGCACATCATGACCAGCAATGATCGTCATCAGCAGAACCGTCGGCCCGACGACCCCGCAAATCATGACCCGCCATTGTCGGTGACGTCTGCAACCCATAGTGAGAGCAAAGATGCTTGAAGGTAGCACCAGGACAATCAATAGTTGGTGAAAGCTCTCATCCCCTAACGGCAACACAGCAATCGATGGGATCAGTACCAGTGCTACTGGCAACAACAAGCAGTGCACGGCACAAATCGCAGATAAGCTAATGGATGCTTTATCGAGAAACAAGCTGATCGAATTCATGGCGCTGTCATTTTGACTAATCAACGCAGTCACCACACAAGCAATCAAACTCCAGTTGCTGGCTTGCCAGGTTAAATCCCGCGGCCTGAACCGATTTGTTTAACGATGCAACCAATTTCGCATCGATACTGATCTCCTGAATCCTTGAGCAGTTCGTGCAAATCAGGAACTGGGGAATTTCGTGGTCGTGCTTGCAAACAATATGAGCACACGCGACATACTTTTTAGCGAGATTCAGACGATGGACCAGGTCTTCTTCTTCCAGGAATTCAAGGATGCGATAGACGGACATGGCCGGTAACTGATAGCCAAGTTCATCACGGCAATAATCTGTTAGTTCGTATGCCGAGAGCGCTTTTTGTGACGCTAGCAGGCCGGTCAACACCTGACGACGCTTATCTGTGAACCGTGTACCACGGCTTTTGCAGTAGGACTCTGCCTGTTTCAAGGCACTCTTGGTGGTTTGAGATGTGTGAACTGACATGACCTCAGCCTGGGATTAACGCTTTGGGTAATGATATAACGTAACATTACCAGATGCACGCAGAAATCTACCCATCAGTACACTGTGACAGCTGTTCAGCAGGACGTCAGCAGCATAGCCGTCCGGCACCAGATGACTTTCTCCCTTTCCGCGGGCTATCTCGGGAAAAGAGAAAGGAGATGTCACTCCCTGGGCAGACACCGAAAAGCCGGTCGCAATCAGCATTGGATGGCGCACCACCCTTTTTATGTTGTTGGGTACATCTGCAGCGCAGATCAGCACAATGGCGATGGGCATCACCCAATAGGTTGCAGACCTTCCCCAGGGGAGTGGGTCCCACAAGGGTACGAATTCAGAAAGCTTGAAGCCGCAGATAATCAGGCCCAGCCCCGTTAATGAAACGACACTGAATATCAGCTTGTAGGGATTTTCACCTACCCGCTCCACTAGCTTGACCTTAATCGATAGCGACGGCAGAAGATGAATCCCAAAAAACGGCGTCACTCCTACTATTAATACAATCATGTTTTTCTGTCTTTCTGATTAGTTTGTTTCTTTGATGCGTTCAATAAGAATGTTCAGCAGCTTTTGGGTGATCGCAAGCTCGGAGGATAGGAATTATAACAGGGCTTTTCGATCGAAAGTCTGAGTATCGAACCAGATTGGCTGACCTGGTGATGGACGATTAGGAAGGTTGGCACGCTGATCTAAATATCAACGATCTGGAAGCCCTCGGCTCGACGCAGCCGGTATACGTGAATGATCTACCCTACGACGGTGGTCGCTTCGTGGCTGGAAGTACTGGCTACGATGCAACCATTGTGGGCGGTCGGGTGATCATTCAGAACGGCGAGCTAACGGGCCAACGACCCTGGCGTGTCATTCGAGACTTTGTCCGAAACTAAAGTAATAGGGTCAGAGTAAACGGACAGGGTGAAGGGGCGAAACTATCGATAAATGCGATAAATGGCCACACACTTTTAGTGTGCAGTAGAAGTCAGCGCAATACAGTGCGGGAATTCAACTTGTTGTTTTGTAGGTGATCACGTTGATGGTGTGAGTGTGGTTTTGTGTGTGGCACAGTATTCTTTTCAGGTTCTAATGAGTGGGGTACGAGCCGAGAACTAAACTCAGATAAAAGTTGACATAACTTAAACTTCCAAATATCTTACCGCGCTATGAAATCGGCTTGCTCAACAAAGATATCAATACTCGTTCTCAGCTTGGTCCTGTGCCTGCCGGGTTTCGTGATTGCCGATCATATCCACGAGACCACAATAGAAGAGATCAGTTGCGAGTTTTGTACTCATGCTGGTATCGACGCAGTACTTGATAATTCTCAACATGATTTTTCTCTGCCAGTGTCAGCGAAAACGCATGGCTTTTCGCGCCGTGTCGCCACTTTTACAGTGCGCCTTCACAAACATCCTCGAGGCCCGCCTCTCCAAAACTAATAAAGATCAATTTACATCTTGATGGTTTATGAGAATCCCGGCATCTATTTATTTATGCTCTATGTCAGTTCAGCGGTGACGTAATCCGCGAGCGCTTTTTTCTTATGCCTCAAGATGATTTTTACCATTTTTAGCAGGAGAAGACATGAAGCCCTTACAATTCCTATTTTTATCGATTAGTGCCGCTTATGCTGGTGCTGCACTGGGTGCTCAAGACCCAAAAGCTACACACGGTATTCACTTATACGAAGAAGAAATTGTCGTCAGTGCACCGTTTCAGAGAAACGAGGCCAGTACGGCTTTGCCTATCAACGTTTTGACAGGGGAGATGCTACGACGAGAAGTAGCAGATGAGCTTGGCGCTACATTAAAAAGCCAGATAGGCATACATAACTCAAGCTTTGGCCCTGGTGTCGGTCAGGCAGTCATTCGAGGGCAGTCTGGCAATAGAGTGCAAGTAATGCAGAACAGTGTTAACAACATTGATGTCTCGGCCGTAAGTCCGGATCATACGAATGGTGTTGAACCAGCCCTAGCTTCGCGCCTAGAAGTGATCAGAGGACCTGCGACTCTGATGTATGGCAACGGTGCCGTTGGTGGCATTGTCAATGTGATCGATGATCGTATTTTAGAGTCAAGCTTAGAAAAGCCAGAGTTCTTCATTGAGCAAAGCCGTAATACGGTTAATGAAGGTGACAAAACAGTCGCAAAATTCAACAGCTCGTTTGGCATGTTCAACCTGCACCTTGATGCTTTTACCCGAGACAATAACGATATGGATATCAATGGCTTTGCGATCGATGAAGCCGCTCTCGAACTCGAAGAAGAAGCACATAAAGAAGACGAAGATCACGAAGAAGAAGAGATAACCAATACTAAGGGGTATGTCGCCAACACGGATGCTGAATCCGACGGTTATACAATCGGCAACTCTATTTCTGGTGATCAAGGGTTCATTGGTTTTTCGGTGGCAACCTTGGACAGCAATTATGGTTTACCAGGTGGAACACACGGCCATCATGAAGAAGAGCACGGTGATGAAGATGAGCATGGTGACGACGACCACGAAGATGAGCACGATGAAGAGGAAGAAGGCGAGGAGTTTGTACGTATCGATATGGAGCAAACCCGCTACGATCTAAAGGGTGAATATCGCTTTGAGAATAGCTTTTTTGAGCGGCTTCAGGCCGGTATAAATTACACCGACTACGAACACTCGGAACTCGAGATAGAGCCTGATGGCACCGCGTTTGTGGGCACGGTTTACAGTAACGAAGGGTATGAGGGCCGGTTTACAGCAACCCATAAGCAGATTGGTCAGCTACAAGGTGTTTGGGGTCTACAGTTATCCGACACCGAGTTTAGTGCATTGGGTGAGGAAGCGTTTATTCCTGAGACCAATAGCACTGGCTTTGCTGTTTTCGCCATTGAACGAATTGATACAGAGAATACAAGTTGGGAGTTCGGCTACCGATATGGCTACAATGAAACTGATCCAGGAGAAGGGTGTGATCGTGACGAAGGCACTCACAGTCTTTCCGTTAGTATGCTTTATGGCCTGAGCGCTAGTAGCAATATCATGGTTGCACTTTCTAGTTCGGAGCGGGCACCAACATTGGAAGAACGGTATTCTAATGTTCAAACCAGTACTTGTACTGTCTCCACTGACCCCGAAGACCTTGTTGCCCATGTCGCGACCGGAAGACTCGAAATAGGCGACGCTAATCTAGACAAAGAAAAAGCGAACAATATTGAAATTGGATTTCGCCAACATAACGGAAAACTAACGAGTGCGTTCAGTGTCTACTACAACGAGATTGGAGATTACATTTTTCTTGAAGACAATGGCGAGTTCGAAGAACAAGTCATCTCCAATTATGTTGCTAAAGATGCGACGTTCTATGGCTTAGAAGGTCGTCTGGATTATGAAGTGATGCAGAATGAATATGGTGGGTTAGATCTTTCTTTGCAAGGTGATCTGGTGAACGCAAGTTTTGATGACGGCGGTGACGTGCCAAGAATACCACCTGCGCGTCTTGGTATTGGCGTTGCTTGGCATGCCACTGCATGGTCTGTTAATTTCAACATAACAGAAGTTTTCGACCAAAAAGACACGGCGGTTGGAGAATTTGAAACCCAAGGCTATACAGATTTCGAGCTATACGCTGATTACCATGTCGATCTATCGAGTGGTGAGCTGCTGTTTTTTGCCAAGGGCAGTAATTTACTCGACGAAGAAATCAGGAATCACACATCCTTTTTGAAGAACTTTTCGCCTGAGGCGGGTCGTGGCGTGCGACTCGGTGTTCGTTATACATACTAGATAACAGGTTGTGATCGTAAAGGGGTGTTTCATTGCATCCTTACATAGCGGTTCGAATAGCCTTCGATGGGTATTTTGAATCTATTCAACCGCTATGCTTGCATCTGGGGGCTCGAGCCACCGGCAACGTCCCAAGCTACTATTTATTGTCGAGTCGAGAGAAGAAAAGCCCTGTCTACCTAGGTACTTATCGACGGCTGTCGTGAAGTACTCGACCAACATTTGGCGGCGATGTCGGATCATCGAGTTTGATTGTTTCTGCAGTAACTACGTTCAACAAGCGGGTTGAGCAATTATTATGATTATCGCTTCTGTAAAATTCGACAAAGCCGCCATTGGTATATCTGCGCTTTGTATCGTCCACTGTCTTTTGCTGCCAGTTGCTTTGGCGCTGCTGCCATCAATGGCATTGCTCCCCATTTTAGGTGACGAACTTTTTCACACCCTTTTAGTTGCACTTGTTTTGCCCGCCAGTATCGTGGCACTGACACTAGGGTGTAAACAGCATAAAAATTGGCAGGTTCTTATTTTTGCATCGGCTGGTTTACTGATGCTCTGCCTTACTGCATTTTTTGGACACGATTACCTTGGCGAATCGCTTGAAAAGATCAGCACAATCGTCGGCGCGAGTCTTGTCGCGGCTAGCCACGTTCTGAACTTTAAACGCTGTCAACGCCAAAAGTGCAAAGACTAAGGATACGCAATGGTTGAGCCGCTAAAGAATATAAAAGAGGCTAGGAACTATATAACGGGGCCTTTGGATCGAAAGTCTGAGTATCGAATCAGATCGGTTGCCTGCTCGTTTTATGAAAGAGTCGAGCAAGGCTCGATTGATTCTTCACCGTTTTCAAAACGCTGCGGTACCGTCAGTCATTTGCCGCAATCAAACTACAGAATATAACTGTCACCGGAAGCACGAACAGTGATTTCACTGACATTCACACCCCACGGCTGATTAATCACAGACACAATTTGATCCGCCAGATAACCCGGTTCTAACGCATAGTATTCAATGCTATTTGCATCCGCACTTTCACTCGATAGCGTGCCTTCGGCGTGAGCCTGCATCTGTTGCATGTACCCTGGCGCATTTTGACCCAAGATGCCCACAACCGCATCGGGGTTCACAATACCAGCGCCCAAACCGGTTGCTGGCACACCCGTCGGCTTCACGACGGTGACTTTGATTTTGCCCTGTGACTCGACCCGCAAAGAATCCGATAAAAAATTAACCGCTGCTTTTGTTGCGCCGTAGACGCCGGCGCCAACAACAGGGAAGTTACTGTAGATCGACGACAGGTTAATAATATGTCCACGGCCCTGTTCAATCATTGGGTCATGGGCAGCAATAATGCCGTTCATCACACCCTTAATATTAATATCAATACAACGATTCCAAGCGGGCACAGCCTCTGCGTGGTCAGCGTGAAATGCTAGCGGCATCGTGCCGGCATTATTTATCCACACATCAATACGACCGTAAGTATCCAAAGCATGTCCCGCTAGCGCCTGCATTTGAGTTAGCTCAGTGACATCTGTCACCAACGCGGTTGCTGCGCCACCTTGAGCGACAATGCTTTCGACAGTTATATCAAGTTCCGCCGCTTTAACATCTGCGCAGACCACTTGCGCTCCCATCGCTGCCGTTTTGGTACTGACGAGCCGTCCAAAGCCCCCCGCTGCGCCGGTTATGACAATCACTTTACCTTTCATGTGTTCAGTCGTGTGTTCAGTCATTTTTCAGCCATTCATTTTGATCAATAGTGTGTGTGTTCTGCTGTGGTCCATTCTGCTCGGACTACTATTCACTGCAAACCCTTTGTAGTAGCAAAGAAATTGTTCGTAAAAAATACTAAAGGTAGGTTGCCGCCATTTGTCGTTGCCAATAACCATCGCCGAACAACTGCTGGGAATGCATGACCCGCTTGTGGTAAATCTGAACATCATGGAGCATAGCAAATACAACAGGGCTTTTCGATGACTCCCCGGCAAAGAACACGACTGCTTCCTTTAGGATGTCACGCTCCTGTGTCACCCGTTTGAGTTCAGCCTTGAGTCTCCGCACTCCATCCTGTTCAGCCTTCCTTCCTGATAAGCAGTCGATGATTCACCGTACTTCTCTTTCCGGTCGTACAAACTTTTAGTTGTCACGCCTAGTCGCCGGGCAACATCGCCGACGGAATGACCACCTTCGGTAAGTTGTTTTACGACTACTATCCTGAATTCCTCTGTATAACGTTTGCCAGACATTGGCACCTCCTTTGAGCTTCATTGTAACGCTCTGAGCCGTCTACTAAACTGGGGGCGATTCATATGCCAAACTTATTTTAGATTTAAGGACGAAGTTGCTCCGGTGTTAATTAGGTGTCGCTGAGAGATTGTCTAGGGCTTCTGAAATTCCCGATCCGACTTTTTACCCCTATATTGCCGCATGTCAATTGCACGCCAGTTGGTTGGTGTCAGCTTAAAAAGTAGGCGTGGTTCGGTCTTCATGTTGCTGAAAAACTTGTCAACGGCTTGAGCGTTCGACGGATTACGCTGACCAACGTATTTTTCCGCTAGCTGACGGGACATCGGCCAAATATCGAACTCAGGAAGTCGATACAACTCGGCAGTGGCTTCAATACCCACATGCCCGGCAACGGGAGCTAAGGCTTCAATGCACAGGGAGCAACCGGGTCGATCGATCAGATGTTTGCACCAGACCCGATTGAACGTGCCGGTAAGCCAAAAAGAATCTTTGTCATACAGCCACCAGACAGGCACGGTGTAAGGCAAGCCGTTCTTCTGGGTGCTGGCAATTACGCCAATGTGAGGCTCTTGCAGAAACTCGACGATGGTATCTTCCTTCATTCTAGGCACGTGTTCGCCTCCGTTGTTTTCTTTTCAAGCCATTATTCTCATCTACCCCTAATGGTTGGGATTATAGAGGAACGACTTCAAATACAGAATGTCCACCTTTCGATCATTCATCGTTCATTCAGCTAACACTTCTCGCAGGCTCTGTTAAAGAAATCACAGCAGCGGAACTTGAGAACGGTCGTTCAGAGAAAGGGACTCCTGCTTTGTAGGTATTACTAATTCGGACGAGTGGTGGGGGAGATTTTGGTTTTGCCTTGATTTTTAATGACTACGCTACTTGCAACTCGCCCATTACAGATCACTTTTCCTTGATGAAACTTAAATCAATCAAATCCCATCGCGACTGCGCGCCATACCGCAAAGGCAAAATACTTGTACCCACGCCAGATGTTACAAACACCGTCCTATCACCATCCTGATAAAGACCACAGTGAGCATCGGAAGGCGCTTCAGATGGAACCCATAAAGGGCCCAAAAAGGGTAAGCTAACTCGCCCACAATGCGTGTGCGCTGCGATCACTAAACCGGTCACACCATCTTCAAAAGCGCCGGCTGGATCGTGCGTTATGGATAACTTAGGCAAACTACGACACGCCTCAGGATACTTTTGAAATTCGGGGGAAATGCGGTTTAAAATTACTATCCTTCAAGCTATGTTGTTCCACTCAGTAGATGAGGGAAAATCTTGGCGCGAGTTGTGTGCTGAGCCGAGCCATGCCAATTTCCATGGTCTAGCTGCCGATCCGCATCAAGCAAGGGCCGTGTATGTCGGCACCGACACCGTGAGATATGGCATATGGACACTAATGAGAAGACCGATACGAGCTGGCGTCAGGTGGCGGAAAACTTGCCTGCTGTGCCCTCGATTGTTGTCTAACAGGGAGAGAATAAATGAAAGTTGATTTAGAACCCGCATTTCGTCGCACCGACTATGTAGCTGCACCTTTGTTAGACCCACCCGAAGTATTGCCCTTACCGGCGCTGACCGAGGATATGGAGCAGGCTAAAAAGGATCTTTCGGAATATGGCCTTTGCTTCTTGGCTAACGCGCTCAATCCCGACGAACTATCACGGGTACAAGATGCACTAGATGCGCAAGCAGCCGCAGAACGAGCGTTGGGAAAGTTTGCACCGGCAGGGGCGCTAGGTGCCCAGCAGGCAATCTCGAACATGGTAAACAAGGGCCAGGTGTTTACTGACTTGGTGCTCAGAGATGAGGTCGATGAGCTCGCTGGATTTTTAGTAGGTAAGAATTTTCTGATATCGAGCCTGACGGGTGGCGTCTTTCATGGAACGACTAAGGACGCGCAAGTCTTGCATCGCGATCAAGGTCAGGTGCCACCTACCGCGGGTTTTACTGCAAAATGTAATGCGTTTTGGTTGTTAGACGACTTTTCGCCCGAGGCAGGCTCTACTTGGGTAGTTCCCGGCAGTCATCGTTGGCTTCCCCAGTACCAGTTCTCGGCACCGCCGCGGGATATTGCTCAACAAATCACGGCTCCTGCGGGAACTTTGTTTTTCTTTGATGGCCGCATTTGGCACGGCTTTGGCGCTAACAAAACTGGCGTCCCTCGACGCCATATCGCAAACTTTTTGTGCCTGCCTTGGATTAGGCAGCAGGAAAATTGGGGTGTGACTTGCTTGCAATCGGTGCTCGATAAGGCGAGTCCGAAACTGCGCCGCCGAATGGGGCTACGTAGTTATGGCACGCTAGGCATCATGAACGGTACCGGCCTCGATACCACCCAGACAACACTTGGAAGCAATGATGTGCAGGTCCCACCCTACATCATTGGTGAAGGTGGTAAATTGCATAAAATGCGCAGAGTAGGCGACGATACTTAACTTGTAGTTTTTCAGCTTGTATCAAGGATGGAGCTAATGACCGTTCTTCGGAAATGTAGTTTACGCTTCTTATCATCATTCACGATGATCTCGTAGACACTTTCTACTGCAATAGTTATAAAGGTGAGAGGCTGGGAGGAAAGTTAGATGCTCATAGAAAACGGGGAGAACCTAAGGAAGCTTCTGGGGTTAGCAATTTTTGTAGGCACTATGAGCTTTATTCTCTGGGCTTCTGGAACTTCTATCTACCAGATCGAAGCGTTAGCGAGTGCCACAGTCGCAATCACGGTTTTTTCAGTTGCTGTTTTTCTTCGAACCATTGCGGGGGCATCTTTAGCGTTTACGATTCGCTTAATCTCTATACCCACAGGCCTTTATGTATCGCTTTTGTCGCTCATTCAGGCTGCAGAAGTAGGTTTCGGTTTTATTGGTAGTTTTTTAGCGATTATCACAGCAGGGTTTTTATTCCTGTCTTGCATGAACGAACGAGCTGCGAGTGAGCGTTTTTCTATGAACACAACTACCCGCCTGCTTGCCGTGTTTCTAATGCTATTACTGCCATTGGCAATTTTTATTTTTTTGGCTCAATTTCCTGTTTTGAGTTTGTGGCAACCGTTCATTCTCATTCAGGTTTCGGGGTGCTTCATCGCTTTATACTTACTTCAAGATAGCAACAAAACCTTCAGCGAAAGACTCGTTTTCGCCAGTGCATACAATGTTGTTCTTCAAGCGGTTATTGCAGTCATGTTTTTTATTATTTTGACGGGGTCAATGAAGGATGGCTCGTTTGTCAACGATGTCGCCACGATAGCTTTCTCGATTATCTTCCCCCTAGCGCTTTATCTCTCCACTTTAATCTACGCCATTTCAGAAAACTCAGTTGGTGATGTCTCTAAAATAGATATTAAAAATTGGCACATCGTAGAAGGTTATCTCTTTTTTATGGCGATGGTTGTCGCACCACCGAGCATCATTGAGTACATTCTTGGCCAGCAGGGATGATAGCCTCAAGGGTTGGTCGTCGTCAGCAGTGTGCTTAGGCAGCTCTGTTATTACATTGCCGGCCGCCTGTAAGACAGTAGATCATTGGCTAATCAGATATTGACCATCTACTGCCGAAAAACAAAACCTAGGAGATTACGTGCGCCCTGGGGTCTTCCTGTTGGGTTTTCTCATTGATTGAGGGTTATATAGCGAAGCAGAGGGTAACGTTGCGAGTCTCGCCACCGCGTCTCGTTAACACATCGTTAAAAATATCAGGTTTTCAGCCTGGCCAATCTGTGTCTAAATGTGCTCTCAGGAAGAAAAATAAACAAGCATAAACAAGCATAAACAAG
>Ga0114997_10004521_pt1 | contig 10752 bp, 11 predicted proteins | sample ArcticOcean_MG_C_2_FD_87045 | JGI IMG/M metagenome (GOLD analysis project Ga0114997, IMG submission 87045) | Marine microbial communities from western Arctic Ocean - ArcticOcean_MG_CB4_136 | ecosystem: Environmental > Aquatic > Marine > Oceanic | place: Arctic Ocean: Canada Basin | collected... | reverse complement strand
GTCACTCGCTCGGGTTACAGCGTCATAAAGAGAGACTCGGAGATTATTGGGTTACTTAATAATTTCTTAAACTAAGGTAACTCGCTTTTATATTCGCTTGCTTGTTGGTGGAGTAGAAGTTAAACATAAACAACATAGCTATGTATGTAGACCTATCTGTAGAGGATTTGCGGACGGGGGTTCGATTCCCCCCAGCTCCACCAATTACTAAAACTAAACCCTTGATTAATAAGGGTTTTTTTACATCTGCCATCGGTAAACTCTAACTTGTATTACAATTTGTATTACACTTAAACAAATAAACTGTATTAATTCCTACCACTCAACACCCCATTTGCCCACTTAATTGTCTGGGGGTAAACTGGTCTTATGAAAAAACTCCTCTTCCTCTTATTCTTAATACCCATATCAGTTTTTTCTATAGAAATGCAAGGTATTGAATACGATTATAAAATAACAAGAGTTATTGATGGCGATACTGTTGCATTTCAAGCTGACTTTCTACCTGCGCCATTACAACCAGAACTAAGTCTTCGTGTTTATGGTGTTGATACTCCAGAAAAAGGACATCGTGCAGATTGCCCATCAGAGGCTAAGAAAGGACAAGCAGCTTCTGCTTTTACAAAAGCTTTAGTTAAGAATGCAACAACCACTAAAATAGTAATAATGAAGTGGGATAAGTATGGAAGTCGAGTGATAGGTGATGTCATACTAGACGGTAAGAGTTTAGCAAAGCAATTAATAGAAAAAGGTTACGGAAGAAAATATTATGGTGAAAAGAAAGAGAGTTGGTGTAAATGAAAAAACTACTATTACTTATTCTGCCTTTACTTGTTTCATGCTCTCAAGAGGAATGGAACTGCAGAACTAATGGTGACACGATGTATTCACAAAGTGCAAATGGTGAAATAGGTGGGGCTCAAAAAGGTTGTTCTTGCGAACAGATAAGAAGTCATGAATATAGGTATTTTGGCTCTGTTGACGAGCAGGCATTGAAGTCTGACTTTGGTTGCTAACTTTTAAAGAGTTATGGGGCAAAAGTTATTGATCAAGTAGTAAAAGACTATATTTTATCTTGGTAAGAATTGGTGGAGGTAAGCTCCACTGTACTAATCATTTTAAGCCTGAGTTTTTTTAATAACTTAGTTTTGATAATTTTATTTTGCACTAAACTTTAAAATGATTCGTATAAGATTAAAATTTATTAAATTTTTTATTATCTGTATCGCATTGAATTTGATATTTATTTCTCATTCAATGGCAGCTGACTGTGCAGACGTGGAGGAACCTTCAAGTAAAATGCTTGGGTCAAATCAGACTGTAACGATTGGAACGAGTTGTACAGGACGATTAGAGGTAACTGGCGATAGTAATTGGCTACCAATACACCAACAACCAGTAACAAGGGTGTTAGACTATACAATAGTGTAAATGCTTTATTAAATAGGGGTTAACAAGGGGTTAACAAGGGGTTTATTAATTAATATTAGATGGTATTAAAGGTGACATTGATGCCCCCAGCTCCACTAATTTCTAACTTCAAGCAATTCCATAAAACCGCCTAATGCTAGTAACTACCAAGCTATATTTTAGTATCGAAGTTTTGAAGTGGACCTTTAGAGATATCATGATTAATATAATCAATTATTATTGTATTTTTATACCTATGTTTTATTTGGTTCAGGTTTCCTTGGTAATCTCTACTCCAGCCCCATTTATTTTCCCAATACATTAGATGCTCTCCGAAACCAGAGCCAAAATGACTAGTATTTTTTTTTGCACCATCGACGGAATTAACAGAAATTTTATATTTACGTTTTAACTCCTGGCAGTTAAAGAAAAAGATCTTTTGATTCACTACATTAAAAATATTTTTTTTCATAAATTGTAAAGAGATGTCGTCAGCCCAGAGATGAAGTTTAAATTTAGTTGAAGGTGTTATGTGTATTGAAAAAAGCTCTCTATTGATCAAAAACGCCATATCAGATACTGCCTCTACAGAAAATACGTCTTTATACATGTTTGGATTTTTTGACAATATTTCCTGGTTGTACCAATTTTCACCTTTATTTCTTGGAATTAATAATATTCTACCCAACAATCCATGAGATTGTTTTTTCCTTTTCCATGCTTTTATTGCATTTCTTGTCATTCTATAATCAAGATGATTAAACCCAATTAGACCAAATTTTAAATATGTTTTAGAGTTAGCTATTTTGCCAATAGTTTCTTTGAAATTTTTATTTATTGGATAATTATCATGAGTACAATGAAGTATCATTTTTGCATTATATTTATTCTTATCCAAAAAGTTAACTAGAGTTTTGAGACCCCATTGCAAGCCAGACTCTTTGTTTGCAAGAAAAATAATATTTTTTCTTGCACATACTTCCTTTCCAAGTTTTTTTTGATCTATGTTTGAATTATCATCGATGTTTATTAGTAGGAACTCACTAAAATTAGTATTAACTAAAAGTTCATTTTCTAACATAAAGTAATTATTTTTACTCGATATAAAGACTACTATTTTTTCATTACTAATATTTTTATAATTATGCTCTAAGCATTCGTAGGAATGACCCAATTTATTATTACCAGGGATAAAGTAATAATCAAGGCTTGAAAGTGAGATAGGGTGATATTGCCTCCAAATTTCCCTGAGATTAATTAAATAATTTTTTATATTCTTTATCATTTACTAACCATTGGTAATATTTATTTAATCCCTCTTCTAAAGAATATGTATTTATTGATTGCCCGAATTTGGAACTTTTTTCTAGGTTTGGTTTCCTTGAAGTTATATGATCCCAGCTTCTAGTTGGTTGAAATATTACACCAGCTTTATTACTAGTTATCTTATTAATCATATTAGCCAGGTCTATGGTTTTTATCGAGTCGCTTGATCCAAAATTAAAAACATCATATTTATTTTCATTTTGGACATTATTCATTAAATGTATAAGGCCATCTACTAGATCTTCAACATACGTATATGTCCTAATGGAATTACCATTTCCATGAACTGCAAGAGGCTTTCCTTGGATTGCTTGTAAGAAAAAATTTGGTATGACATTGCGATACATTCCTGGATAATCACATGGACCATAGGTATTAAATATTCTTACCGATGTAGCCTCTAAATTATAGTGATTAGAGTAGAATCTTAGGTAGTGCTCACCAAGAAGTTTAGTAATGGCATATGGTGTATCAAGTTCTCCGACGTTTTTTTCCGCCATATTTTTATGATTGCCATAAACACATGAGCTAGAGGCATATAAGACTTTTTCTACATTACTAGCTATGCTTTCTCTAAGGGTATTTATAGTTCCGACTCCGTTAACCGACAAGTCTTTTTCTGGATGATCTACAGAATTCTGATTTGCAAATAATGCAGCTAAATGATAGATCTTGTTTGGTTTATGAGTAAAAGCTAGCTTTAGTCTTTCACTATTTGTTATATCAGCATTATAAAATTCAACGTTCAAATCATTTATATTGGTTAATTTTCCAGAGGATAAATTGTCAACTATTATTATTTTTTTTGCTGAATTGGATTGTAATAATTTTTTTGTTAAATTTGCACCTATTACACCAGCACCACCTGTAATAAGAACAACATCTTTCATTACAAACCCTTTCCAAATTTAACATATGCATCGATTATATTTTGATATGGAGGTAAAAATAGATCATCATCCACTAGTTGAAACTTGAAATTATTTTTCCATTCAAATGATATTTCATAATCATCTATTTTTTTATTAGCCCGCAATTGAAAAACATCATTAGGTTTTCTAAATATTCTTAAGGCTTGATATCTTATATATCTTATATAATTAATCATCCTATTGCTCATTGGCCACATCTCATAGACTTTCTCCATTGGTTTGGTTGTCCAAGGAATTTTTTTGGTTTTAGCCAGATATTCAACAAATGAAAATTTTGGCATCATCATTAGCTCATTGTTATTAATAGAAAAGATCCATCTATGATGCGCATAACCAATATGAAACCATGATCTACAAAATTGTAATTCTCTAGTTTTTGATGGAACAGCTATATAGCCAGCTTTCGCAACTCTTTGAAGCTGCTCTATAACAAAATAAGGATCTCTAATATCTTCAAGTGTGTGTGTACAGATTACATAGTCATACTGATTGTCTTTTATTTCATTCCATGAATCTTTTTTGCAAATATCATAAGGATAAACAGTAACATTTTTTTCTAATCTATTTTCACTTGCCCCTCTTATATCAAATATAGCATCAACTGGAAGGCCAACTCTATCAAGTGCGCCTCCCACATTTAAAACTTTGAAATTCTTATCCTTTTTTTTAAGCTTGGAGAGTTTAAGTGCAATTTTTTTGTAGGTTAGGTCTCTTTCTCTAAGTGAGTTTTTCTTTGGGTTAATAATCATAGGTTTTAAATTATGGGATGTATAATCGCTGGATTATATTACAGTCAAATACCACAAAAATCTAGATCATTTTCGTTTAGTTTACGTTTTTTAAAGTCATTGTGAGCTACCAGATAAATAAAAATATCAATATTGTTTAACTTATTAGAAGATAAAATATTTAATTTATCATGACTTGATACATAGGGATCATGAGCGAAAATGGCTTTAAATTTTTTGGTTAACCCTAAGGTAATTTTTAGTGCAGCTGACTCTCTTAGATCATCAACATTAGGCTTAAATGTTAAACCCATACAAGCTATTACAGGGTCTTTACCATACTTCTTCTTATAGCTTAAAATTTTATCATGAATTTTCTGTAAAACCCAATCTGATTTATGATTATTGGTGTTTCTTGCTTGTTCAATAAGCTTTGCTTTTCCATTTGATTTATCTACAATGAACCATGGATCGACTGCAATGCAATGGCCACCAACTCCGCATCCAGGAGTTAAAATATTAACTCGTGGATGTTTGTTGGCTAATTGAATCAATTCAGTTGGGTTGATATTTAAATCATCACATAAAATTGATATTTCATTTGCGAAGGCAACATTAAGGTCTCTGTAAGCATTTTCAGTTAATTTAGACATCTCTGCAGTTTTTGAGTTGGTTTTATAAACGTTTCCCCTAACAAATGTCTCATAAAATTTTGCCGCTTTAATAGTAGATTTATTATTTATACCTCCAACAATCCTGTCATTATTTACAAGCTCTTTTAGAATGTTGCCTGGCAATACTCTCTCTGGTGAGTGTGCAAGGTAGAAACTATCCAAATCAAAACCTTTAGATAAAATCAATTTAGCAATTTTTTCAGTTGTCCCAACAGGAATTGTTGACTCAATTAATATTAAGTTTCCTGGTTCGAGGACAGTTAATATTTTTTTTATTGCTTTAATTACATAATCTATATTTGGCTTTGGTGTTCTTGTTTTATTATTTAGTTTTTTTGAGTGAAAAGGAGTGGGAACTGCTACGATAAATACATCAGATTTTTTTATCTCCAAACTTGCTTTTAGGGTATTTTTTTTTATTGCAATTTTGACTAACTTTTCCAATTGAGGTTCAACAATATGAATTGACCCTTCATTGATTTGTCTTACTATTTTCTCGTCAATGTCCACCCCAAATACTTTGTAGGTATTTTTTGCTAAAAGGGCAGCAGTTGGTAACCCTATATACCCCAGACCCAGTATTGAAATTTTTTTCATTTAATCAATTTTAAAATATTAATTATTTTTTTACTAGAGGTACCATCACCAAAAATATCTGATTTTTTTGACATCTTAGTATAGGCCTTTTTATTGTCGAGTAATTTTTTAATCTCTTTAATTAATATTTTTTCATTAGCGCCAACCAACTTTAGATTTCCAGATTTCAGACCTTCCGGCCTTTCAGTTTTATTTCTGGTTATTAACACAGGTTTTCCTATGGTCTGTGATTCTTCTTGTATTCCGCCACTATCTGAAATAATTAAATATGATCTATTCATTAAATGCACAAATTCTCCATAATCAAGTGGCTTAGTAAGTATTATATTCTTAACATTAGCGAGCATTTTTGTTACAGGGGCCGTAATTTTAGGATTAAAGTGAACTGGCCATAATATATATATATCTTCATATTGATCGGCTATCTTTTTTATCGCATTACAAATTTCGAGAATACCTTCATCAAAATTTTCTCTTCTATGTATTGTTACTAAGATAAATTTTTTAGAAATAAATTTGAACCCACTTTCAAGGATATTATTTTCAATTCTTGCTCTTAATGAGTTACTTTCTTTTATTTTTCTTAAAATTAGTTTTATTGAATCAACTACTGTATTTCCTGTTACATATATTGAAGATTTTTTTACTCCTTCATTAATTAAATTTGTGTAATTTAATTTTGTAGGACAGAGGTTGATATCCGCTAGAGAGCTAATTAACCTCCTATTTCCTTCTTCTGGCCAAGGTGAATATATATCTCCTGTCCTTAATCCTGCTTCAACATGAGCAATCTTTATTTTTGAATAGTATGCAGCAAGAGCCGTTGTTAAAGTTGTTGTTGTGTCTCCATGTATAACAATCAGATCAGGTGAAAAATCTTTAATTACTGATTTTATAGAGCTTAATAGAGATGAAGTAATTTGAAATAGATCCTGCTTTTTTTTCATTATATTAAGATCATAATCTGGAATTATTTTGAAAAAATTAAGAACTTGATCTAACATTTGTCTATGTTGTCCAGAAACACATATTTTTAACTCAAAATATTTTGAATTTTTTTTGAGCTCATTTATCACAGGAGCTAATTTTATCGCTTCCGGTCTTGTTCCAAAAACTACAAGAACTTTTATTTTTTTATTTGTTATTAACTTTGAATTCATTTAAATAAAATCTTTATGAGATTGTTTTCTTATCACTTATTTTGTTTGGAAATGTAATTCTTTTTTATGTTTTTTTTGTAACTGGGTAATAGTTTCAAATTATATGTCAAATCGCACGAGATTGTAATACACAACAATTACTACTATGGACTACGTAAGTTTTTGAGTAGGGCGATTCCATTGGCTTAATACACAACTATGAAGGACAATACAGACGAAATTGATGCTCCCCAGCTCCACCAATTTAATAAAGCTAAACCCTTTATTAGTAAGGGTTTTGTCTTATCTACTCCCTGTAAAATATCTACTTGTATTACACTTTGACAAATAAACTGCATTAATTCCTAGTGCTCAACACCCATTTGCCCACTTAATTGTCTGGGGGTAAACTGGTCTTATGGCAAAACTAATTAAATGGTTTCTTATAATTATTGCTATAGTGGTAATACTATAATGCGATTTTAGATCCCAATTTTCTCTATAGTGATTCATATTTTGTTATTTATATTTTAATTGCTGGCGGTATTTTTGGTTTATTTTTCCTTACTATTGGGCAATACGCAGCACGAGGGTGGGAAAGCATCGACAAGTGGCTCTTTCCAAATGAGACTGCAAGAGAAAAAAAATCAAGAGAAAAAAAGGTCATTGTTCTTTTATGTATTGGTTTTTTTTTGTGTTATGTTGCTGGTTTTGGCATCATGATTGAATTTATATAGCTCTCTAATTCTTATTAGAATTGAAGGAAACAAATTAAAAAATGAAAAAACTACTCCTACTCTTATTCTTAATACCTATTTTTGTTCAAGCTGAAGTAAATTTACTATGTTCGGGACGCATGCACATGTTTGGCGAGGATATGAACGGCTCAGATTATTTCAAGGAGTATTTTATTTCTCTTGATGACAAAGAAAAAAGCTCTATAGCAAAACAGCGTTTAATTAACCCACTCCATTTGCCCATCTAATTATCTAGATTAAATTATTATATGACCACAAAAAAAAATGAAAAACCAAGTTATCTGTTGTTCGATGACATTGCAAGTGGTAAGCGCACTGCCTTCTTCTCTGGTAGTCCAGATAAGTCTTTAGAGGCTGCAAGGCTTAAGTACAATACCTTAGTAACAGATAGCCCAGATGAATTAGAGACCTTACTTTCTCATCTCCTTGGAACATCCTCGTCTGAAGATAAATGTAAACAGCTTCAAGAATATCTACCCTGTAATGAAGATAATGTGGTGGGTAGTCCAGATCGATTCGTCGATCTTATCTTCGGTTTTGAAATAGGTATTTCAAGAATAGAATTCATTGATTGGCTAATCAAAAAAAAATGTGATTACTCTAAATGGGAACATGTAATTAGTCGTTTCATGTTTATGGGCTTTCCAGAGGTGCGTGAATTTCTAAGTGTCATTATCAAGAGCCCAAATACAGAGGTAAATTACAGAGGCCGGATAGCAGTCGACCAACTTAATATTTGTGCTGATTATGATACAAAGTATTTAGTAGACCACCCATTACCTAGTAATTTTTCTCCAGAACCAACATTAAAAAAGCAATCAAGAAAATTAAGAGTGGCTTTTGTCAATGATAAATTTGCATCAAACTTTCTCTCATCCCAAACAATTTTACAGGACACTATTTTCTCTGGGTTACCGGATGATGTTGAAATATGGTTATTTTCGATAAGGAGTCATGATGATGAATATACAGAATCTTATCGACAAAAATCTGATCACTTTATTGATTTATCCCAGCTGTCATATGTGAAGTGTCGAACCATTATTAAAGAAGCAGACATTGACATAGTCGTTGATATTTTCGGTAATATCCCCAGCAAATACTGGGAACTCTTTGAAGACTCAATTAGAGTTGCGCTATTTCATATTGGTACGTATATTAAAAATTTCTATCACTATATTTTAGATGAAAAAGAATACTTCCCTGAATGGCAAAAAAATTTTTCGAATTTATGTGCTGTCGAAAATAACAACTTTTTACCAACTCCTGCTAATGTTCAAATAAATCCAAACACTCCAAGTACAACCAATAGATACATTACCTTTGGCTGCTTTTCCAGACTTATAAAGCTGCACCCTATTAATTACGATACGTGGGTTAAGCTACTCAATGAAGTGCCAATGGCTCGCATTGCGTTCAGCTTTATTCAGCTGAATGGACCCCTGGAGTACATAATATTGAATGAATTTAAACAAAGAGGGATCAGTTCTGACAGAATCGCTTTCTTTGCTAGAACTGACCCAACAAAACATCTCACTAAATACAATTCGATTGATATAGTTCTCGACACTTTTCCGATCGGTAGTTCATTATCTGCAACAGACGCTCTTTGGATGGGGGTTCCTATTGTACCTCTTTCTAGAAAAACGGATTGGATTGGAGGGTCAATAAGATTCTTAAAGAAAATTGGAAAAGAGAGCTGGATCGCTAATAATGAACGAGAATATATTGATATATGCAAAAAACTTGCAATTGACACAGCATATCGAAAAACTTTAAAATCTACCTTAAGGCAGGATCTTATCAATTCGGCTATATTAGATGGGAAGAAATTCTCTAAAGATATGTATGGACGTCTTAAAGAATTAGCTAATGATAATAAACGCTGATATCTTATTCTCTTACTTAGCTTTCCCACTTTAGTTATCCCAGGGAAAAAAGCCCTTGTCCCCATAGCCTTTAAACATTCTCCGACTTTTTCTTCCAGCTTTATCTACAAAATGTTTCCCATTTCTCCACTCTCCACTTACCTTCCTGCCATCTGGATATATAAAAGTGCCTTGTCCATGATTTTTGTCGTCTTTCCATGCCCCTACGTACTCATCACCGCAAGCAAATATCATACTGCCTTGTCCGCTTCTTTTGTTATTTTTATATTCCCCTACATATTTTGATCCATCTGGATATGTAAAAGTTTTTATACTTTGATTGCTATTTGACTCTGTGAAAGTGCCTTGCCCATTTGGTTTGTTATCTTTCCACTCCCCTACGTATTTTGTACCATCTGGAAATGTATAAGTGCCATGACATTTATTCCAATTTGAATCACTATCCAGACATGAAAACTTCATTAATTCCTAGTACTCAACACACATTTGCCCACTTAATTATCTGGGGTAAACTGGTCTTTGAAATATGATAATCATAAATCTATTTCAAATCATAAATTTAAGTGGGCTGCGGTGGTCAGGGCGTAGGCGTTGATTTGACTTAAGGTCACGGCCTTCATATCCGCCCCTTGTACGTACTGCTTCTGCCAATCCACGATCTTATTGAGAGCGTCATCTAAGTGCCACCATTGTTGCCAGCCTAAGCGAGACTTAGCCTTGGCGCAGTCCAATTTTAAGTAGTGCGCCTCGTGCGGGTGCTCGCCGCTGTCAAGCGACCAGCTTGCGCAGTCACCCCAGGATTTAATTAGCTGCTCTAATATCCAGCTGACCGGTCTCGCATCCTCATCACTTGGGCCAAAGTTCCAGCCCTCAGCAAAGACAGGACCCTCCTCATAGAGGGCCTGTGCCAGCAATAGGTAGCCCGATAGGGGTTCCAACACATGCTGCCATGGGCGGACACTATGTGGGTTACGAATCTTTACCGGCTGACCCTGTGCAATGGCACGCATCAAGTCAGGGATCAGCCTATCTTCAGCCCAGTCGCCACCACCGATGACATTACCAGCACGGCCCGTGGCTAGGGCAACGCCGTGTTCGCTATACCTTGCCGTGGGGAAGTAAGAATTACGATATGCCGCGCTAATTAGCTCTGCGCAACCTTTGCTGTTGCTGTAGGGGTCAAAGCCACCCATGGGCTCGTCTTCGCGGTAGCCCCAGACCCCCGACTCACGGTTCTCGTAGCACTTGTCGCTGGTGACGTTAACGACCGCATTCACAGACGGGGTGCTACGTACGGCC
>Ga0114997_10004517_pt1 | contig 10754 bp, 4 predicted proteins | sample ArcticOcean_MG_C_2_FD_87045 | JGI IMG/M metagenome (GOLD analysis project Ga0114997, IMG submission 87045) | Marine microbial communities from western Arctic Ocean - ArcticOcean_MG_CB4_136 | ecosystem: Environmental > Aquatic > Marine > Oceanic | place: Arctic Ocean: Canada Basin | collected... | reverse complement strand
TCTTTCTCTCTCTCTCTCTCTTATTTGATTTTGTCAGTTGCGCGTGCTCTCTGTGTGAAGATTTGTTGTTCCTTTTGTGATTGACGTGTGTTTTATATGTGCATTTGTACAACGATCGACGCGACGCTCCCCTTCATCACTCTCTCTCTTTTTCTCTCTCTTTCATGAATAATAAGTATTATTATTATTATAATAAGTTAGTAACTGCATTCGACTAAGATAGACGCGCACTCGCCGAAGAGCTCCGGGCGCTTCTTACCGGTGTACATGCAGTGATGCCCGTACATGTCGTACAACGGGACGCACTTCAAGCCTTTTTGCAAGCTTTCAACGGAGCAGCAGTAATAACCTAACAAATCGTCCGCGTCTGGGTCTTGGTCGAAGATCTCGAACAGGACTAAATCGAGTTCCGGGCATTTGGATTCGAGTTCGATTTTTTCGTTCCAAATCGGTTGCGCTTTCGGGCCGACGCGAGCTTCCGAGAAGACTTTGGTTTGACCGGAAGAACCGTTTTTACCGCAGATGGAGACTTTGACGTACGTGTCTGGGGCACCGACGAGATCGGCGTTTTTGAACGCCTCCCATCCAGAGCCGACAAGGATGTTGAATGAAATTTTCTTCGGCAACGCGCCGGATTTTTTTCCTTCCAAGAGAAATTTCGGTTTCTTGACGTAGCCGGCGCCACCGTTTTCGGCGAATTTACCTCGGTTCATAAAGATTGGTCTGTCCATGCCTTGGAAGTTCAGTGCGACTAAGGAGGCACCAACGGACCACGCGGCGTTCGGATCGGCGTTGTCTGATAAGACTCGCAAACCGCCCGGGTAACATCTCAACAAGTGCTTCTTCGTGAACGCTAACAAATCTTTATACTCGGAATCATTCGCGCTGGCTTTCTTGACCATCTTCTCAACTTTCTTCTCGTTCCAACTGCATGATTTTACTCCCAGCCATTTGTGCGCTTCGTCGAACCCGTGAAACTTAGCGTTGCCGACGGCGACGAGATTTTTCAACTTGTCCGCGGCGTTACTCTCTTCCACGGTAGCGTCGTCTTCCTCCTCGGAATCCTCGTCGTCCTCGTTATCCATGATGGACGAGTGTAACTCCGGCGCTAACGTCTTGGACGTTTTCAAAACCGCCGAATTCTCCTTGTCCGAATGCTTATTTGACTTCTTCTTCTTCCCGGAATCACCTTTTTTGGCGGAATCTTGCTTGTGCTTCAACTTGTCTCGAATGACTACTTTACCTTTCAACTGGTTCGGGCTCGGCCACTCCTCTTTCGTCCCGGCACCTTCCGGCGGTCGGTACAACATCCCATCGCCGAAAATCTCCTCCAACAAATCGCCCATAACTCCCCGCTGTTCCACGTTCACGTGGTTCTCGAAAGTCACGATGACCGGATACGGCGTTTTCACGAAACCAAACTCCTTAATCGCTTCTAAACACTTGCGAAGATCGACCGGTTTACACGCCGTCCCACCGTGCGTGACTATCGGCGTTCCTTTCGGTCCGTCGTAACAATCCAACTCAATTACGCGACCACCGTGTAACAAAATATCTTTCACCGCTCTGCCGCTCGATACCCCGGTGAGTTGGTTCCCTTCCAAGTACGAGTTGTGACTGTTGCGTTACCGAGCGAGCGAGCGAGCGCGATATAAAAGGAAACAAAGGGAAAGGGAACTCGGTCAGTACACGCGAGCACACAAACAAAACAACGATTCTTCAATTTGGAAAACGCGATGATGATGTCGATTTCAATAATACTACTAATAATAACCGCGAGGGCGAGAAACGATGCGAAAGCGAAAATATCTCTCTTTCTTGGTCCACCCTCGCAAAACGATTCCTACCTGGAATTTATAAAGTAATGACTCAACGGCGAATCCATATCGTTTTCATCTAACTCCGTCGGCAAACCGAGAAAGTTTTTCTCGTCGATCACGTGCGTTCTCAAAACCTCCTCCGCGTGCACATCTCGCACTTCTTCCTCCGACACGTCCACGGAATTCACCGTGGCTTTTTTTAAAAAGCTCGCGCAACTGTCGATCGATTTCTTCGAGTTCGTCGACCCGCCGTTGTTCGCGATGACATCTTCGACTTCAAACGAAGGGTGGAACGAGGAGCCGTTTTTGAACGCAAGGTCGATGTTTTCGTTCGAGCGGTGGTTTTTTGATAGAGATATTCCCATTTTAACTCTTCCAAAGTGTTCAGCGGTGTTCTAAAGGTGTTTGGTGTGTGTTTATTATTGTCCGTAACGCGCGCTTTTCTGAGGCGGAATTCGTCCAATTTGGAACCAAAAACAGTTGAAATTTCCGCACAAAATATCTCGAATTCTTTTTATTCTATTAAGAAGAACGCTTTCAACGCGCACGAACCGTCTTACTTAAAGAAGAAGAAGAAGAAGACGATGACCAGCACTGACAGAGCTTTTAGTAGTATTTCCGTTTGCCGAATGGTTCGATCTTCTTCTTCGAGACGAATCAAAGTACAGAAAACCATCCAATCGAAAGCATTCATCCTCCGAAACGTTGGGGATTTGGACCGAAATCATTTAGAAGAGGAAGGCAATAATGAAGAAAAAGAAGACACCATTCCGCGAGTGTTACGCCTGAACGGCGCGAAAAGCGTCGTTGGGAGAGTCTCCTCGAGCGCGGTGAATTTAGCAGTCGGCGTGGCGACGGTGAGTTCCGCGCACGCGATGGTGGATTTGACGCCAGATGGGAAAGTCATGGTGACGGATTTAACGTCCACGAACGGCACGTACATCGACGGCGAAGAGTTACTGCCGGGTATTCCGCAAGAGCTGACGGAAGGCGGGGAAGTTATATTTGGCGACGAACACTGCGCGAGGTTTGAGTTGGTCGTTGAACCGTAGAAGATCTTCTTCTTCCTCGAGCGAGAGTGTTGTTGCAATTCGGGTCGTTTAAAGCGCAAGAACGAGTTGGGGAGACATCGAACTTGAGATTCGGGAGGATGGATTGTTGTTGTTGTTATTATTATTCTTATTACTATTATTCGCAGCGAACGTTTACAATGTACTACTATGTGTCATAACTCTATGCAACTCTTCTACGTATACAAAACAATTTTCTTCTTTCTACCAGTCTGCGCGTGAATATTCGCGATATCATCAATCATCATCGTCGAAACTTTACGGAGGATATTATGCACTTGCCGCCTTCGAAGCCGCCTCGAAGTTCTTCTATCGATGCGGCGTTTTCGCCATTTGTGTCGTCGTCGTTCTTGTTGTTCTTGTTGTCCTTCAAAAAATCTCGGCAAACTTTCAAGACGTTTTCGCACGCCTTTACCCGTTCGTCTTTGGAGACGCTCAAAGGTTCTTGGCTATACGTAACTCTTTCCGAGGTGATTTTACCGAACCACGGGGCAGTTTTGCGCGACCGAGACGCTTCGGAGATGTTGGCGAATGTCACGGTTTCGAACGCATCGTCTGAATTTTCAACTGCTGTCATCGTCCACTCGCATTCGTCGAAACGGGGACAGGCGCGAAGGCCGACGCGCAATCGAATCTCACGAATTTCATCGCCATCATCCCCGATCGAAACGGCAAAGCTTTTTTCGAAATGATTCGCGCGACGCACGACGACTGCAATGGACGCCTCGGACTGTTTTATCTTGCGCATGGCGCGACGCTTCACGGCTTCAATCGTCCAAATAGACGCCCAGATATCCGAGATGGCTTTGGATATGGATTGCGAGTTGTTCGCTTCGCAATGCGTCTCCATCAAATCGAGCGTGGCATCGTCGACGTCGTTGTTGGAAGAACCTGAAACAGACACGGCGATTATATCGTTGGAAGTATCGCTATTGATTCCTTTCAGAGCATTTTCGATGAATTTTTCCGGTAAAGGATTGTTCTTGATAATCTCCTGAATGTCATCGCAAGCGTGCTCGGCGAGTCGTTCGTCTTCCGCGTTGGAAAGCAAACCTTCGCCGTAAGATTCGATCTGCTCGATGCGTTCAGCAAGCGACGTTTGCCTGTTGAAAATATCGCACATACCAAAAGGGACGACGATGCCAACATTCTCGAGCACGCGAAACGTGTGAGCCGTTTCACCGCACGTTTGTCGTGTAGCGTCGTCGAGTGCGAGGAAACATCCGTCGCCGGTTTCCCACTTGATAGTGTTTGCATCCAATCGTTCGTGATCAGTTGGCGTCTTCGCGAAAGTAATGTCATCTTCATCGTGGGCAGAAATTTGGACACCGAGAGCAGGCGAGATGGACACCATCGCGCGCTGGCCAAGTTTTGCCATGCTCATCAAGTTTACAATCTCGTTGGTATCGTCCGTGGAAACGATGGGATACTTTATGCTCGCGTGATTTCTCGCGGACGTTTTCATCGCTTTCATGAGAAGTTTGTCCACATAGAGAATATCCGTTTCGTCGTACGCTTTGCCAGCAGCGATAGTTGCGTTTGACATCTGCGGTTCTTTAGAGGATAACGCGCTCTTTCTCGTCTTTCTCTTCTTCTTTTCTGAGGCAGATGATGACGAGGAAGATGCCGAAATAAACGCGACGCATTTAACGCGATTGGCATACGCTTCGCCAAACTCAAATTCAGTTTCATCGCGATATGCGGCATCATCGTTACTATTCCTCCGCACGACAACGAACAAGTTATCGTTCTCACTTTGCACTGGCACTGTACCGTTTTTCTTCCTACTGCCTGATTTGGTCGTCGTCGCGCGTTGCAACGCCTCTTCGTTCAGCGCGCCGTCGATGACGACTACGCGACACACATCCGTTCTCGTGGTATCCATCGCAGTCGAAGATACAACCTTAAACGTTTGCGTATTCTCGTTTGCTGATGATAACGACGATGCTGCTTTGTGAATCGCCGCATTAATGGCTTTCTCGCACGCGTTCAATAGCAGGAGAATTTCGAACGATACGTCTTCGAGAATCGAAAACTCGACGTGGTCTTCGCCAACGTTTTCGGGTAATCCGAGCGCGTATCCTAAAATTTCCGGTGCGAGCGCGAAACCTTCCACGATTGAGTTCAATTTACTATCAACAATGCGTCGAGCTCTGTTTAAACTCGCGCGAAGTCTTCGAAGCGATTCGATTGATTCAGTTGGTGGACTATTCTTTGAACTCCCGCGAGATTTGACGTTACACCACGTTTCCAATTCAGCGGCGACGGTTTCGCACTCGCGTCGCTCATATCCACTCATCCCAACGTGTCTTAAACCAATGGCGAGGATTTCACTCATGCGTTGCCACTGTGCGTCCACGTTCGAACCAGAGGAAGACAAAACCTCCTCGTACACGTTCGAAGTTCGCGCCATCTTCTCAATCGCCGCCAACCTCAAAAACGCGTACTGTTCGAGCGCCGTTTCGCACTGACGCCATCGATGGCGCTCGTTAATCGCTTCATCCGGAGCATCGTTGCGTAGCCCGGTGACTAGACCGGAGCAAAAATGCGCGCGAACTCTCGTCGCCGCTCTCAACGCGTTCAAAGTTTGTTCGCCTTCCTCGGAAAACCACCCGCGGTTCTCGTTGATATTTTTAACATCATCGTCGTCATCGTAGTTATTGTTGTTATTTCTACCACCGCTACCGCTCGTATTAAACGAGGAGGTGATCCGCGCCGATTGCGCGGCAAAATGTGCCGAATACAACGTTGCCACGCTTTGCATGACGTCACTTTCGTCGTCCAATCGATCTCTCACGTCGTCTAATCTCTCAAACACTTGACCGCCGCCGAGGAAGGATTTCAACTCGACGTAGAACGCATTCAAATCATCCACAAAGCTTTCATTAATCGACGCTTCTTCGTTTTCGTCCGTGTTGTTCAATCTTCGAACTTTATCCAAGATGCGACGCGTGGCAGTTAACGCGTCCGCGTCAAAGTTTTTGAGCAAGTTACCCTCGATGGAGTGTTTTACTTCTGTTTTCAACCATTCCGGCACGGCGTCTTTACGTTCGTCGTCGTTTTCGATGGCATTGCACAAGTCGCGAATTTTTGTCAAGGGTGCCATCGGAGCAAACCTCGCGTCAAAGCTCGGTAACCACGGGTTGATGTGCCTCACTAAGCTCGCCTCAGAGGTGGTTAATTTTTGACCAAACTGGTACGTCTCGCCTTCGACTTTTTCCACGCTGGCAAAAATTGATCGCGCTTCAATCGCCGCTCGTCTTTTCTCGTTGTACTCTTCAGCGTTTTCAGTTTCGTTGCGAGGAATCGCGCCTTCAGGATGCGTGCACTCGATCGTACCCGCGGAGACCCATCGTAAATACGTGGCCGCCGTCGCGAGCTTCTCGTCGTCCAACTCCGGAACGTTGAAACCAACGATACCTTTGACTGATTCTAACTTTAAGTGCCATTTGCTGTTCATGGTGTCGACGTTGGCGACGCGCACGACAGACGGAGTGAACTTCGATTCATCGATGATACGTTTTCTTCTTCTTGCTTCTTCTTCTTCTTCTTTAATCATCTCGGATACTTCTTGCGCGTCATCTGCTTCTTCCGCTTCTTCGTCGTGTCGCGCTTTCGCGACGTCCTCGCCGTCGCTACTACCGCTACTACTACTACCGCTACTACTACTACCGCTACTACTACTACTACTACCACTACTACTCGTAAGGCTTCCTTCTTCTCCTTTCTCCTGTTTCTCCTCCCACTCTATCAAGCACTCCCGACTCCGTTCCGCCGCATCTATCGCCTCTCGTCTTCCTTCTTCGCTTTCGTTTTCCTTCTTTATCTTCTTCGCATACATCGCGTCGTCAAAAACCACCGTCGTTTCTCCCGGATGGCCAAACGCTCCCGTCACCGTGGCGTCCGGGTACCTCAACTCTCCGTTCACGCACGCGACGTCGTACGAGAATAACTCAACTCCTCTGTTCTTCCCTTCCTCCCACACGTAATTCGCGTTATCGTCATCACCTTCCTCGTTATTCTTCTTCTTTTTCTCAATCACACACTTCATCGTCACCGGTTCGTCCATCGCCGCCACGCGGGGAGCTCGAAAATCCTTCTCCTTCTCCACCTCTTTCTCCTCCTCCTCTTCAAACTTATCACCACCACCGTGATGATGACCAACAAAAATCAATCGTTCAATTTCAATCGAACCTTTCCACCGGTGATTTTCCGACCATACTAACGCCAACCCATCTCTACGCTCCCAATTTCCGAGCTCAGGAATCGACCCGACAATTTTGAGCGTCTCCCCTGGCTTGAGTTTCGCCACGACGTCGAATCTGAGCACAGTTTTAATACTGATGTTCTTCTTTTCGTCGTCGTCGAAGTCGTTTTTGTCGTCGCTGTTGTCGTTCTTCGGCTCTTTCTTCTTCTTCTTCTGGTTTTCGTCGGACGATGATGATGATGATGATGATGAAAATGATGATGTTGGTGCCGCCAATCCAATTCTCGCACAACTCTTCCTTCTTCCTCGTCTTCTCGCGACGACGCGACAAAAACTCCTCCTCTGCAAAAGAGAGGAGGAAGAACAAGAAGACGACGTCAAAGACGCGCCCACCGCTCGCATTTCTCAGAGAGAGAGAGAGAGAGAAAGAGAGAGAGAGAGCAGGTAGGTAGGAAGGCAGGTAAATGTGATAAACGCAAAAAGGCGACAGAAAAGAGAGAAAGAACCGGCGTTTTTTTTTATATTTAGGGTTTGAAAATTGATTTTTTTTTTATTTCCCCTCCGACACTTTTTTGAGATCGAACGACTTTTGCCCCCCCTTACAATTTCTCTCACAAAAATCCTCATCCCGGGGTGGTGGTGGTGGTTTTGTTGGTGTCCGTTTTCTCCTCCAGAAAGAAGAGATAAAGAGAAAGAAGAAGGGCGATTGATTCAGGCGAAAGTACCACCACTACTTTTTTTTACTGCGAAAAACACGAGGAGGAAAAGTGAGAAGAGAGAGCGATAGAAAGCGAAATTCTTTCAAAAAGCTCCCCCCTGCGAGTTTTTTTTTAATAATAAGATTTTACGTGGGGCGGAAAAAAACGTCAGAGAAAGACACGTGGTGTGTCTGTTGTGGAAAAAGCGCTCTTTTATTTCCACCACGAACGACCACGCCCTTCTCCTACTACCGGAGGAAATGCATCAAAGAAAGGAGTATTGGAGACGCGGAGACCTCGTTGCTTTTAACTTTGGCCTCCGTTGGAGCGACAACCGAGCGAAAGACACGAGAGGGGAGAAAGAGAATTTCGTCCGTGAATACCAACTTAATTTAACTTCGGTCTGAAGTCCTTTTTTTGTCTCAAACCCCCCTACGCTTCATCTTCATTACTAATGCCGAGACAAAAGTCAGCGCCGAAACGATCCGGGATCGACCTTGGGTTACTTCTTAACAGTAACAACGAGAATACGAATAACCCCGGAGGTGGAGGAGACAGAGAAGGAAAAAAGATCAATCACGAAGCCGTCGCGAAATTGTTTTTGAGCAAAATGGAAGAAGAAAAAGAGGAGGAGGAAAAAAATGCAACGAAAACACCAACAGTGACGAACTTTAATAATGTTGACGACGACGACGACTCGTTATTGTTGGAAGAAAATACGAATAACGTCCTGCGGTTGGTGAAGACGTTGGAAAAGTCGCACGAGGCGACGCGACGAGCGCTGGCGGAGGCGTTGGGCGTGGTCGCGGGGACGCAGCAGGAGCGCTTAGAGACAAAGGAAGAGAGGAGGGTGATTCTTGATGAGAACGACGACGACGACGACGCGGCGGCGGATAAGGCGAGAGATGATCACGGCGAAGGGGTAAAGGAGGACATCGCCGCGCTTCCATCGACCACTTTTGGCTCGGCGACGTATGCCGAACAACTCAAGCAGCAACAAGAGCAAGTACAACGACAACAAGAAAAGACGGAGCAGCACTTGCTGCGGATACAAAAACAAATGCACGAACAACAGATACAGCAGCAGTATATGCAGCGGTTGCGGCAACAACAGCAAGCGTACGGGGCTTTGAGCACGATCAACGACGATATTCCGTACGCGGCCGCGTTGGCGAGGCAGCAAGAGATTGTGCATCAACAGTTACAATCGCAACAAGCGCAGCATCAGGCGATGCTGTCGAATCCGGAGTTGATGATGGCGAATAGCACGCATCCGGGCGCTCGCATATATCCGTTCAACGCTGTCGCGCAGAAACCGCAAAAAGGGAAACGAGGGAGAAAGAAATTGCCGTATATTGATCCAGAAACCGGGTTAGAGCCGGTGTGTGCGTTTAGTCAAGACGGAACGTGCGGGTTTGCCATCGGATGTGAGAAGAGAGGGAAGGAGGTGAAGTACAGCAAGTTGAATTTGAGAGTACCAAAGGTGGCGGGGAAGTACGTCGGGAAGTTTTGTTGTCAAACGTGTTATTATCGAGTTAAAGCGGCAAACTCGATGTGCGCATTTGTTGACGAAGGGTGCAGGTTCGCGGACATCTGCAAACGGAAAGATGTGCCGGTGAAGTACGCGAAATTGAGTTACAAGGTCCCGGAGAACCACGAGACGCACCCGGACGAGCCGTGTTGCGAATCGTGTTATTATAAGATCAAAACGAGCGGGTTAAAGTGCGCGTTCACGCAAGACGATACGTGCGTGTACTACAAAAACTGCCTGAAACGCGGCGTGGAGAACATACAGTTCAACAAGTTGAAGTATTTAGTTCCGTCGACGCACCCGCTGTTCGCCGGGCAACGGTGTTGCGAAACGTGTCATTACCACTTGAAGACGAAAGGCGCACGATGCGCTTTTCACAAAGACGGAACCTGCTCGCAATTGAAACGAAAAGATTTATACGACGAGGAGACAGAGCCTTTGGCGTATAAGGTCTTGTCGTATCGAGTTCCCGAGTCTGTCCCTGAGTTTGCCGGCGAACGCTGTTGCGATACGTGTTATCGACGGTGCAAAGCGATGGGACAAATGTGCGCGTTCGCCAAGGAAGGAACGTGCACGTTTGCAAAATCGTGTAAAAGAAAGAACATCCCTTTGGTGTACAAGCAGTTGAAGTATCGCGTGCCGAAGAAGAACGCGAAATATCCGGGCGAGCTGTGTTGCGAAGCGTGCCATTACAAGTGCAAAGCGCTAAACGAAAGGTGCGTGTTCTTTGACACCGGAGAGTGTCAGCACCTCGTGAACGCCGAGAAAAAAGGCGTCAAGGTAAATTACACGCAGTTGAAGTACCACGTTCCGAAAGGTAACCCGCAATACGCCAAATACGCTGGGAAAACATGCTGCGACGCGTGTTACGTGAAAATCCGCTCTATAGGGAAGGAGTGTGTGTTCACAGAGGACGGGTTGTGCGCGTCTATCGACGGTAAACTGGCTTTTTTTACGACGCTACTGACCAGACGCGTGCCCGCGACGCACAGAAGGCTCGCGGGGGCGTTATGCTGCAAATCGTGTTTCGATAAGTGCAAAACGGGCGTAAAGCCTGGTTTTCGCACGGACGACTACCCCGTACCGGATGGTGCGGAGGATGAGACGCAGATTGGTAAAAGAACAGAGCCCGAGAAGACAACGAACGGAGTCGAAGAAAATACGACGACCGCGCAAGGACCCGCGACGACGGATTCGCCGAGTAAGAAAGCGAAGAAGAACGCAAAAGCGAATGAAGACGACAACAACCAACAACCTCAGTGAATGAGGAGAAGGACAAAAGATAAACAACGAAGAAGCTTCCGCAAGAGAGAGTGTAATATATACAAAACATCCATCACAAAAACACATTTTTTTGAGACGAAGAATTTTGAAGATATTTTCTTTCAACAACCTCCTCATAATTTCTTCCTTTCTTTCTCTCTCTCT
>Ga0114997_10004515_pt1 | contig 10756 bp, 10 predicted proteins | sample ArcticOcean_MG_C_2_FD_87045 | JGI IMG/M metagenome (GOLD analysis project Ga0114997, IMG submission 87045) | Marine microbial communities from western Arctic Ocean - ArcticOcean_MG_CB4_136 | ecosystem: Environmental > Aquatic > Marine > Oceanic | place: Arctic Ocean: Canada Basin | collected... | reverse complement strand
TTATAATTTTAATCTTCTGATAATTAATTTATTTTCCAATTGAATCGGGAAAATCTAAACTCTCGTTTGTATTAATTTTCATAAGACGAACACGTTTTATCCAATAGTAAAAAATTAATAATATTTCTTTAATATTCATAGACAAAATGGTTCTTTTCCAAACCTCTATTTCAACTTTCAGTGGTAAAATTTTAATTGTTGAAAATTTTAAATTTTTTTCAGAGATTTCATAATTGTATTTTTCCATAAAAGTTTTTAAGTATTTTTCAAAACATTGAATGTCTTTTTTATAAAAAAAATTATAATCAATATTATTTTTAAAATTGGAATTAACGCCATTAAGATCTCTTCCGCTCAGTTTATCCCCCCACCATAATTTTCCATGATATGTTGAATTTGTTAAACTTTGATAATAATTAATATTTAGTTTTGCTGCAATTTCTTTCATCACTTTAACATTTTTTTGATGTAACAACTCAAGCTGAATTACATGAGTTTTATTTTTTAGTTTAAGTAATGTTTTTAATCCACAAAAATATCTTTCAATATGAAAATATAATGACCACGGACCTAAATCTTTACCTCCATCATATTTTATTCTATGCTTAACCGCAGAACAAAGTGAAGCTAATGGATTTCTGATTGTAAATATATTCTCAAAATCAAGTTCCTCTAAAGCTTTAAGGCGAAAAATATGATGAATATTTAAAACAATAATTTTTTTTTTATCTATATTTTCACCAGACGCTAGAGAGTAAGCGTAATGCAAATTATAAAATACATTTTTTTTATTGATTTCTTGATTGATAAAAAAATCTATAAAATATTCTTTGAATTTTTTTTTATTTACCAAAAAAAAGCTTTTTTTATCTTCTCCAAGCATATGATGTCTTTCTAGTAAATTTAATCTTGAATCAAAAAATTTTTCATGTTTTGAAATAAATTCATTAGCTATATTTTCTGAATTATTTTCATGTTTAATCTTTGACCAAAAATCATCGAAAAAAAAATATCCTGGAAATTGAGATACTTCAGGATGACTATCAAATAAGCTTTGAATAAAATCAATACCTGATCGGCCAAAGCCCGTAATTGCTAGTATTTTCATAATATAATAATTTTATTAATTTTTTTTATTAAATTTCTAGCTAAAATGTTTATTGATTTGTTAAAGTAGTTTTTAATTGTTATGTGAGGAGACTTTGGAAATTCAGGTTTTATATCTTTTCCTATAACGTTTTTGTAATTTCCTTTATAAAAAAATTTTTTTTTTTGTTTAATAACTGTATTAATATCTGACTGTATATATATTTCCACGTAATTATTAATATTTGTTCTATTCCATTTTCTAACTTTATGAAACATGCTTACAGTGGATAAAATAATATTAACTTTGTTATCTGTTATACGTTTACAAAATTTACTGTAACTTAAAGCATAGACTAGCCTGTCTTTTCTAGTAAATTTTTTAAAATTAAATATTTTTCTAAGGTCGTCTCCACTCATGGTTACAGTTGGTCCATATTTATTTGAAATATTATTTCTTATTTTTTCAGCAATTGTTGTTTTGCCAGACCCAGATAAGCCGGTAATCCAAAATACGATTCCTTTATTTTTATTAAATTTCATATAGTAATATTTTTAACTAAAAAAACCTTGTCATTGGTTATCTGCAACACCTTAAAATCATCTCTGTTTTCCATGAAAGTTTTTATAGTGCTTTTAATTATAAAAACAAGTAAAGATAGATCAAATGGACAAAAAAACCGTAGGTTTGAGTGATAATTTTAAAGGAAATACAACTCCTAAAAGTTTTACAAAAAACCCTATAAAAGGAACTAGATTTACCATTGCCATATCAAGCGCTAAAGGTGGAGTTGGTAAATCAACTTTTGCAACAAACTTTGCTTTAGCTTTAAAAGCAATTGGTCATAAAGTAGGTATTCTTGATGCAGATATTTACGGACCTTCGCTTCCAAAAATGATGTCTATAAATGAAAAACCTAAAAGTGAAGATGGAAAAAGCATGACACCAGTAAATCAATATGGAATTCAATGTATGTCTATTGGTTTTTTAGTAGATAAAGAGACACCTATGATTTGGCGGGGACCGATGGTTACTAGTGCTATTAAAACTTTCACTCAAAAAGTTTTGTGGAATGATCTTGATTTTATTATTGTGGATATGCCCCCAGGAACTGGAGACACTCAACTAACATTTGCACAAGAAATTAAAGTGGATGGCGCAATTATAGTTTCCACTCCACAAGAGGTAGCTTTATTGGATGTTAAAAGAGGAATTAATATGTTCGATAAATTAAAAGTACCTATACTTGGTCTTGTTGATAATATGAGTTTTTTTGAAACTGATGATGGTAAAAAATATAACATCTTTGGAGAAGGTGGTGTTGAAAAAGTTGCAAAAGATTTTAAAAAAGAATTTCTTGGTAAAATACCAATTAATATTGACTTAAGAATTGCAGCCGATTCTGGAAAACCTCTTGTTGAAAAAATTCCAGGTCATAAAATTTCTGAAATATTTAAAGATATTGCAAAAAAAATAGTAAAAAATCATTTTTAAAAAATAATAATAAATCTTTTTAGGTAATCACTTCCAGTTCTGCCGGTTGTAACAATTAGAGCTATTTTTAAATTGTTTGTCTCAAAGTTTTTCATCATTGAGAAAAAAGTTAAAGAATCTTATCTTTGAAACCAAAAGATTCCATTAATTCATTCCACTCTCTTTTTGAAAGCGAGGACGTTTCAAAATCACATGCTTCACCTTTTGCCATTTTTTGAATAACGGATTTTCCTTTAGCTGATATTTCCATACCACCTACTCTGTAATCCATAAACGCATCAAATGTTATAGGTACCCATTTTTTTAAAGTATCAATCATTACGTCTGCATAAGCTCTTATTTCATACTGTGCATGACTATCTGCGCGAAGAGATAAAAAGTTTAAAAGATTTAATAAATCTGTTTTCCAATACCACTGTGTGTAGGTATTTAAAGTTAAATTCATTCTAGCTAATTCTCTTGCTAAACCTTTATTGTTTTCGTCAATAGTGGTTCCATCAAACCTTTCATTAAGCATTACCTCATAATTATCATAAGTTTGTTCAGCATCTTTTTTTAAAATATCTAAAATATTATCAGCTTGTTTCCCATTAATTAAATCTCCTCTGCCTTGTCTGTTGCTAGTTGATTGCGCTGCTAAATGATCTTTTGATGGTATGTAAAATTCTTTATCTAATATTGAATATCTTGCTGAATACTCGTTAACATTTGCTGTTCGATGTCTAATCCACTGTCTTGCAATAAATATCGGTAACTTTATATGATATTTTATTTCACACATTTCAAACGGAGTGCTGTGTCTATGTCTCATAAGATATTTAATTAAACCACTATCTGTTGAAACTTTTTTAGTTCCTTTTCCATACGATACTCTTGCTGACTGTACTATTGAAGTATCATCGCCCATATAATCCACAACTCTTACAAATCCATGATCTAAAACAGACGTTGCATCATAAAGAATTTTTTCTAATTCAGGAGAAGTAACTCTTTTAGTTAAATTTTTTTGTGATTGTTGTTCTTGTATTTCTTTTTTCTGTTGATCTGATAATATCATTATTTTTTTTCTGGCCAAGAATCTCTTATAACAAATTGAGGTTTTTTGTTTAAGGAAATAAATATTCTACCCACATACTCCCCTATCAACCCTAGGGCGATAAGAATAGCTCCTGAGAAAAGTGTAACAACTATAATTGTAGTGGCATAACCAGAAGGAACAGTATTATCCATCATTCTTTCTATGAACGTTAATAATGCAAAAACAAAACCTAGAAGAGAGAGTAAAGAGCCCAAAACTAGTGATAATCTTAAAGGTACTACAGAAAAACCGGTTGACATACTCGTCCATACACCAAGAAGTTTTTGAAATGTATACCCTGATTTTCCATGAGATCTCTCACTATGTTTTACTTTTATTGTTCCAATTTTGCTTGTGATACCTAAAATAAGCCCATCAATATAAGTAAAGGGTGATTGGTATTTTATAATTTCTGTAATTAAAAAACGGTTAACTAACTTAAAACTTGAAAGGTATAAGGATTTAGGTTTTTCTAATAGCAAATTAGCTATAAAATTATTAAATTGTCTTCCAACGTTTCTAAAAAAGTTATACTTCATTTCATCATAGTGAGTATAAACAACGTCATAATTGTTATTTTTGTCAGTTGAAAACTTTATTAACTCTAGCAAAGAATCGGCTGAATGTTGTAAGTCATCATCCATTATGACCGCATAATCTCCTAAGCATTTATTCAAACCTGCCATTACAGCATTGTGCTCTCCAACATTTTTTGACAATGAGTGTAAATAAACATTATCATATTTTTTAGTTAATTCTTTACATTTTTCTTCAGAATTATCCTTCGAACAATCATTTACTAAAACTATTTCAAAATCACAATTTTTTGCGAGAGTTTTTGATATATCATTTACCAATATTTCTATTGTTTTTTCTCCATTGAATACTGGAATTATTACTGAAATCATAAGCTATATCTTAATTGTAACATTTTTATTCAAAAATTTCTTTCTAAATCATAAACAAAATAGTTTTTACAAAAGGGTTAATGGTATTATCAATTAAAGAAAGTTTTTTTATTTGTGTTAAGCTAGCCCAGATATAATTTTCTTTTTTAGTTTCCTTATTTTCTGGATTATCAAGCATAAGAATCAGATTATAATTAGATTTTTTCCAAAATCTTGCTCCTTCTTCATTATGAGATGTCGCATATATCAATTGTGCTCCTTTTTCATTTAAAACCATATCACTTAAGTCTGGCCGTTTTCCTCCGTGAGCTCTATTAATATTAGACTGAGTTGCCTGATAGGTTGGACAAAATTTTACATCACCATCGTCACCAGGTTCAGTTTTTCCATCTAATAAAAACTGAATACCAAATTTTTCTGTCTCTCTGACCAAAAAAGCTAAACCTCCTCCATGCTTTTGATTTAAAATTGGTTGATCCCAAGTTTTGACTTCTCTTTCTGTAGCTCCACTTGTTCTTACTCCTTGAAGAGTAAAAAACTGGCCAGATACATGATTAATATTTCCACTTGGATCACTTTTCCAATTTTTAACTTCATTAAAGTTAATCAGTTTCGAAGAAAAATTTGATTTTTTTATTAAATTTTGACGCCACTTCAATAAGTTTTCTATATCAGTTTCTTCCTTGTTTTTTAAACTTTCTATTTTCAATCTCAATTCTTCAAGTTTTTTTATATTTTTTTTAAACTTCATATGCCAGCTTCCTTTAGGCACTTTATAACTTTTAAAACCTTTGAGTGATTTAACTGTGGATACATGGGCAAAGAAAAAATTCTTTTTGATGTTTTTTCTGTAATTGGAAAGCTGCCTTTTTTATAATTTAAATATGAATATCCTCTCATCAAATGAATAGGAAATGGATAAGATATATTACAATAAATATTATTTTTTTTTAACTTATCCATGATATTTTTTCTATTATTGTGCTGGACAACATAAACATAATAGGAATGAAAATTATTTTTATTTTCTTTTGGTAAAATTAAAGAACTTCCTTTAAGAAATTTATTATATATGTTTGCAATTTTACGTCTTTGTTTAATCCATAAATTTAATTTCTTTAACTTTAAATTTATTATTGCTGCTTGCACTTCATCTAACCTAGAATTTATACCATGTTCTTCCGAATAATACAGTTTTCTCATTCCATATTTTCTTAGCTCTAAAGCTCTGTCAGCAAATTGTTTGATTGATGTTCCTATAAAACCACCATCTCCATATGCTCCTAAATTTTTAGTTGGATAAAAAGAAAATGCAGAAAGGTGCCCCAGTGATCCACTGGGTTTTTTATTATAATAAGAGCCTGCTGATTGTGCGCAATCCTCAATTACTATTAGATTATTTTTTTTTGCTATTTTTAATATGTTTTTATAATCAGCACACTGTCCATATAAATTTACAGGAATTATTGCTTTAGTTTTTTTGCTAATTGCTGTTTCGATTTTATTTACATCAATCAAATAATCATCCTGATTAATATCGACAAAAACTGGCTTTGCTCCACAACTTACGATAGCGCTTACAGTTGGAACAGCAGTGTTAGATACTGTTATTACTTCATCTCCTTTACCAATTTTTGCTGACATTAAAGCAATTTGTAAAGCATCAGTTCCGCTATTAACTCCAATGCCATATTTTATCTTTAAGTATTTGCTAAAATTGCGTTCCAATAATTTTACTTTATTACCAAGAATTAATTGTCCAGAAGAAAAAACTTTATCTACTTCCTTTAAAATTTCTTTTCTGTGTTTTTTGTATTCTTCTTGATAACTCCAAACATTAATTTTCATTATAAATTACTTATATTTTTTTCAATTTCTCTCTGAAAAAAGAATCTTTTAATATATTTTGATACGAATTTTTAAAGTTTTTGCTTTCTATGGCTTTAAAAATAAATTTAAAATAATTTAAAAATACATCGTCTTTTTTTATTTTTTTTTCCTTTTTAACATGCCCATCATTTATTTGTAATATTAAATTTTTATCATTTGGAGGCGAAAAAACTCTATTAATTGTGACCTTTTTTTGTTTTGTAGATAAAACTAAAGTATTTTCATATTTTCCATTGAAGCTAAAAAATCCACTAAAAAATTTATTTGGCGACAAAACTAGTATATTAAAATTTTTATTAAGACCACTTTTAGTATAATTCAAAGAACATTGGATAGAAACTTTATTATAATCTTCGTTAATATACATTCTAAAAACAGCCGCAGCATACGGACCCATATCTAAAAGACAGCCACCACCCTGCTTTTTATAATTGCGAAAATTATTTTTTGGTAATTTTGGTATCACAAACCTAGCCTCTACACTATTTAAGTTTTTGATAGATTTAATTTCTTTTGAAGCTTCATTAACTTGGTGGTGGTGGTGAAAAACTATAGCTTCAGAAAGCAACTTTCTTTTTTTTTGGGCAATTTGAACCAAATTTTTTGCTTGTTTAAAATTTAAAGTAGCGGGTTTGTCTATTATTACATGATAATTATTTTGAAGAAATTTTTTTGCCCAATAATAATGTTTGGAGTTTATAAGTGAAATATAAACAAGATCCGCATTTGATTTTTTAAGAGCCTCCCCATAACTACTAAACCATTCAGACTCCCCTATGTATTGGCGGGTTTGCGATTTAGAGCTAATGCAAAATTCAATTTTAGTAAAAGTGCCTTTTAATGCAGGAATTATCTTTCTCTTGCACAAGTTGGAATAGCCCAAGATTAATATTTTCATTCTAAATTTTTAATTATTTTAATATTTTTTACCAGTATACCTAATTTTCTTGAATCTGGGCTTTCGAAGGCTTCATATGGTGATATAAGATTTTTAAAAATAAAATCAACTTTTACTTCATTATTTTTAACTTGCTGCTCATAAATTAAAATTTCTATTTTATTTTCTTCATTGTCATTTTTTAATTCTATTTTTTTATTGAATTTATCATTAACATACACATCAAATTCTTTAATTGTTTTATTTTTTGTTAAATAAGGATCTAAAAAAATTTCTAATTTTATATTTCCATAATTTTCTTTAGTTTTAAAAAATAGTGTAGAAATATTCCCTTCAGACCATACTCCAGTTTTTTTTGAATTATGGGACCAACCAAGGCCGTGATAGCCATTGCTATCTCCAAAATTTAAAGTTTCATTTTTTTTAATTTCTAATACTTTTGGGCTTATTTTATTAAACATCTCCTTGTCATTATCATTCATTAAATCTTCTTCATTCATGACCATAACCCAAATATTATCTCTATAAAAAAAAGCAACATCTGTATTATTAAATAAATTTTTTAAATGTTTTAGTTGGCTGGGATGCCCAATAACATAAAGTGCCTTAGGATCTAATTTTTTATTATTAAAATTTTTGTATAAAATATATCTAGATTCTGCCACAGCTTTTCTATTGGTTCTTGCCTGAGGAGCTAAATTTGTTTTTTTTATTTTATTTTTTTCCATAGAAGAAGAAAAGTGATAGAAAATTCCTGGATAGCTTTGTGGGTAAGTTGTTTTGATAATTTTATATTTTGAAAACAAATCATTCCATATTGGGTCTTTTAATCCAATGCTATCTGTTCTTTTATTATAAAAATTAACTCTACTTTTTAGTCCGGCAGAAATATCTGCTATTTGAATTATTAATAGTGAAGCAATTATTAAAAGAGAAGTTTTTTTTGAAAAGCATTTATAAATTATTATTATTGAAATAATCACTAAAAAATAATTCACTATCCAAAACAATCTTCCGGTTGCCTTAGCTACACTTAAAGCTGCAAAAATAAATTTATTTAAAGGTATTTCTAATAGAGTGTAGCTTCCAAATGAAATCTTATTTGATAAGGCCCATAGAGTTAAAAATATTGATATTATTAAAAAAGCTTTAATTTGTTTATTATTTTTTATTGAAGAAAGGTTATGGTTAAATTTTTGGTTTAGAATTAAAGCAAAAGCAAATAACAACATGATAATCTGCCCCAACCCTAAATAATTAAATCCTTCCAATTCTTCTTCTCTGGAGAGCTGTATATCGGGCAAAAACCATGACCAAGAAATATGATTTATTGTATTTACTGGATCAACAATGCTTAAAAGATTTAGTTTGTGCTGTCCAAAACCAACAGCCAAAGTATCGCCCATTCTAATTTCTAAATATCCCGCTATATACAAAGTTAATAATAAAAGTGGAGCAATAATAAAAAAATCTTTTAAAAGACTATAAAAACTAACTTTATTAAGCTTTAATTCAAAAAATCTAAGCAATGAATAAACTGCTAAAATAATTAATGTAAAATTATATAGAATTAAAGATGAGACAATAATAAGAAAAAACCACGAAAATTTTGACTCGTCGGTTTTAGTTGTCAGGGTTAAATATAATGTAAAAAGCAACAGCCATTGAGCTGACACTGAAGCGTGATAATTCATTCTAAAAATAAAAATTGGGGCCAAAAGAAAAAAAATAGAGCCAATTAAAGAATAAAATTCTGAATCTGTAAAATTTTTTAAAATTTTGTAAGAAAATAATAACTGAAAATAAAAGCATAAAAAATACCAAAGGGAAAAATATTGAAAATTTTCAGGAAGAATGGATTTAAACATTTTAAAGAAGAATGCTAAAATCGGTATAGAGTCAGAAAAAACTATAGAAGTAGTTATTTCATCACCATAATTAGGATTTAATCCCAACGGAAATCTCCAAACATCATTTCTAAAAAAATACCATGCTGTTTGTTCAATTGCGGACTCATTACCATCGTGAAGCCACTCAACACTTTGGAAGGAAATATTTCCGAAACCTATGGTTATGCCTAAAAAAATAAAAGAAATTAATAAAAAAAGATAATTTATTCTTTGATCAAAAAGGATTTTTTTCATTTTTTCTTGAAAATTATATGTAAAATTTATAGTATTATAGTTATATATTTAGCAAAGCACATGCAACGGGAAAATAATAAAAAGTAAAGGAAATGTATGGATCTGGCAGATAAAACAATTGAATGTCCCGTTTGTAATTACAAATCAACATATTATAAAAAACTAAAAGAAGTTACATTATATTTTTGTGATAACTGCAAACATCGTTTCACTGATGTTGAGTCAATTCAAAATAAAGAAACTTACACTCTAGAATATTTTAAACAAAAACATCCAAATTGGTTTAAAAATCAAAATTTTGAACTTTTTGATTATATATTTAATATCATAAAATCTACTAAAATAGATTCCCCTTCTGTTTTTGATGTTTGTTGTGGTCAGGGAGATTTGCTAAAATATTTAAAACAAAAATCTAATAAAATAAAATTAACCGGCATTGACTTTCATAAAAATGAGCCTGATGAAAAAATTAACTTCTTATGTGGTGATATTTTTAAAACAGAATTTAAAGAAAAATATGATGTAATTGTAAATCTAGCATCAGTCGAGCATGTGTGGAATGTTCAAGATTATATGAATATCTTGAGTAAAATTTGTAAAAATGGAGGAATAATTATCACCATGACAATAAATGACTCGAGCTTGGTTTATGGAGCTGCGCGAATAATTTATAACCTGGGAATGAAGTCACCTATGGAGAGACTTTATGATAAACACCATTTAAACCATTTTTCTAAAAAATCTTTAGAATATTTACATACTAAAAATTCACTTGATATAATTGACAAACCTTACACGAAATGGCCAATGAAATCCCTCGATATACCTAAATCTAATTTTTTATTAGAGAGTATTAATAAATTGGCCTTATTTGGCTTATTTATTTCAGAAAAATTATTAGGAAAAAGCATTCTACAAACAATTTCAGCTCGTTAAAAAATTAATTAAATTGAAAATTAAACCTAAAGTATTATAATTGTTACGTTGGTTTACCAACTACGACGATAAACGAATTTCGTAATAAACATTGAGGACGGCGGGGCAGTACCGCCCACCTCCACCATTTACAGCTTATGGGGGTGAAATAGAATCGACTAGTGTCTAAAGGCTATTCTTTCGTTCGGGATTGCTCCGTCGTTATCGGGCTATTTTATAATTGCAAATGATAAATTTGCTCTTGCTGCTTAATTAACTTTGTTAATTAAGTAAACGGGGTTTGGGGCACCTGGCAACAGAACGCCCCTTCACACTCTGCTA
>Ga0114997_10004514_pt1 | contig 10756 bp, 11 predicted proteins | sample ArcticOcean_MG_C_2_FD_87045 | JGI IMG/M metagenome (GOLD analysis project Ga0114997, IMG submission 87045) | Marine microbial communities from western Arctic Ocean - ArcticOcean_MG_CB4_136 | ecosystem: Environmental > Aquatic > Marine > Oceanic | place: Arctic Ocean: Canada Basin | collected... | reverse complement strand
CAATTAACAATGCAAAATTTTCAATTGGAGAAGTAGTCAAGCATCGGCACTTTGATTTTAGAGGAGTAATTTATGATGTTGACTTTCAATTTAATAATTCTGAAGAATGGTATCAATCTATTCCTAAAGATGTAAGACCTCGAAAAAATCAACCTTTTTATCATTTGCTAGCCGAAAGCAATGAAGTTACTTATGAAGCTTATGTATCGGAGCAAAATTTGTTACTGGACAGGTCCCAAGAACCAGTAAAACATCCTTTGATAGAGGAAATTTTTTCAGGAAAAAAAGGTAAAAGCTATTTTAAGCTTTCAAATTAAGCATTACTAAGCTGCCACAAATCAAACATTTTTAGCTCAAAACAATGTCTAAAATGTCGTTTAAAAATATAAATGTTCTAGCCTAGTTGGGAGATAATTATATTTCTTGAGCTCCCTCTCATTCTCAATTAGGCTTAAATATCATCTTCACTTAAAAACCAGTTTGCTGTAATAAATTATAATGTTTAACTTATTATCACCCAGTAATATTTTCTCTTTTATAGAAAAATTGATTAAATTTTTAAATTCAATTTTTTTTATAATATTAGTTGTAGGATTAACTTTTGCATTAATTCTTTCACCTCCTGATTATTTGCAAGGAGACGTAGTTAGAATTATGTATGTGCATGTTCCATCGGCATGGATAAGTTTAGCAAGTTATTCTTTAATAGCTTTTTTATCAATTTTAAATTTTATTTTTAAAATTAAAAATTTTTACTTAATAAATAAAAGCATAGCCCCAATAGGTCTCTTTTTTACTTGTCTGGCTATTGTAACAGGCTCTTTATGGGGTCAACCAACTTGGGGGACTTGGTGGGTTTGGGACGCGAGATTAACATCAATAATAGTTTTGATGTTTTTTTATATATTCTATATTTTAAGCTTTAAACTTATTAAAGATGAAAAAAAATCTGTAAACATATCGTCTCTAATTGCTATAATTGGGGCTATAAATATTCCAATTATAAAATATTCAGTTGAATGGTGGAACACACTTCACCAGCCAGCTAGCATTAAATTAGTTGGGTCCAGCTCAATACATTCATCTATGCTACTCCCATTAATGCTGATGTTATTGGTTTTATTGATTTATAGTGCGCTAATTTTTCTAATGAAATATAAAACAGAAATCATTAGAATAAAGAAGAAAAATATAAAAAGATTATGATTGAAAACTTATTATTAACAATAAACTATGGGTATTTTGTTTGGTCTTCTTTCTTGATCACAATATTTGCTTGCCTATTATTTTTTATAAAAACGAGAAAAACTTTGAGAAAATATGAAAAAGATTTTGCTTGTGAAATTGAAAAACTATCTCAAGAAGATAAAAATTTAGTTTTAGCAAATTCTAAAATAGCAAATCAAGTTTTAGTTTCTCAAAATAAAACAGCTTAAAGCATTTTTAAATGCTAACAAAAAAAGTCAAAAAGAGAATCTATTTTTTAACTATATTTCTATCCATTCTATTAGTTGCAATTTTTTTTATTTTAAAGACGCTAAATAACAATCTTCTTTATTTTAGATCTCCTACGGACATAACTTTAAACAGTAATATAAAAATTGATACACCTATGAGATTAGGTGGTATGGTTAAAACAGGATCTATTTTGACAAAAAAAGACGAAATAAACTTTATTATTACTGATTTTAAAAATGAAATAATTGTAAGCTTTAGTGGATCTGCGCCAAATCTTTTTGCTGAAGAAAAAGGAGTAATCGCTGAGGGAAAATTAAGGGATAAAAAGTTTTTTATTGCTGACAGAATATTAGCAAAACACGATGAAAATTATATGCCACCCGCACTAAAAGAAGTACTAGATAATAATGTTAAGTAATATTGGAAATACCTTAATTATATTAAATATATTAGTTACTTTAATAATAATTTATTCATCACATCTTTCTTTAAAAAATCAGGAAGTGAAAATATCAAAAAAAATTTATGATTTGTCCCTAGCGCAATCAACTATATCTATAGTTACCTTCTTTGTTTTAATTACAGGGTTCATTGTTTCCGATTTTTCTTTGATTACAGTTTTCCAAAATTCTCATATTGACAAACCTTTATTTTATAAAATTTCTGGGACGTGGGGAAATCACGAAGGCAGTCTATTGCTATGGATTAATGTTTTAGTGCTTTTTTCATATTTTTTTTTAATCTTGAATAAAAAAACTTTAAAAAATTATAGATTAAGCACTTTAATAATACAAAATTTTTTAATCTTTGGTTTTCTTTTATTTCTGCTAATAAACTCAAATCCATTTAGTTTGGTTTTTCCTACTCCAAATATAGGACTTGGATTAAATCCAATTTTACAAGACCCTGCGCTAGCAATTCATCCACCATTACTTTACATAGGATTTGTAGGCTCTTCAATTTATTTTTCAGCTGCTCTCGCATCACTTATAACTGACTTTAAAGGAAAATTATTTGCAACATCAATTAAGTTGTGGGTTTCAATTTCTTGGGTTTTTCAAACGCTCGGAATTGTTGTTGGTTCTATTTGGGCTTACTATGAATTAGGTTGGGGAGGCTTTTGGTTTTGGGACCCAGTTGAAAATGCTTCATTAATGCCATGGTTTGTAATGACGGCACTAATGCATTCTTTGTTTGTTTTAGAAAAAAGAAATACCCTTTATTCGTGGGTAATTGTTTTGTGTTTATCTACATTTACATTAAGTGTCACTGGCACATTTTTAGTAAGATCGGGAATATTAAATTCCGTTCATACATTTGCAAACGATCCGTCAAGGGGTCTTTATATTCTTTTATTTTTATCTTTAATGATTTTTTCATCCATTGGAATATTTTTGAAAAAATATAAAAAAGAAAATTATGACTTTAATGCAAACAGTAAAGAAACTTTCATATTAATTAACAATTGGTTTATGGCATTTTTTTTAGCGACTGTTTTAATTGGAACAGTTTATCCTATATTTACAGAAGTAATTGGAAATATAAAAATATCTGTAGGCCCACCATTTTACAATATTGTTATACTTCCATTGGTAATACCTTTTATGATATTCATGGCGTTAGCACCAAACATAAAGTGGATTAAAAACAGTCTTGATAATTTTTTACCTTTGACAATAATAATAATTTCAGCAATATTTTTAAACGTATTAATTATAAATTTTTTTAAACCTTATAGTATTCAGTCAAGCTTAATAACAATATCGTCTCTTTTCTTAATCATACATACATTAATTGATTTAATAAAATGTTTGAAAAAAAAAGTTAACCTAGATTATTCAAGAATAGTGTCTCATTTGGGATTCGGCCTCTTAGTTTTTTTTATTGGAATTAATCATAATTTTTCAATAGAAAATGATTTTAATTTAAAAATAGGTGAAAAAAAAATTTTTGAAAATTATAAGATATCATTTAACTCTGTAAAAATTGAAGAACAGAAAAATTATAAAACTATAATTGGATTATTTAATATCACAAATCTAAAAGATTTATCTCAAGAAACTTTAAAGCCAGAAATAAGAATTTATAGTAATCCAGAAACTTTAACTTACGAAACTTCAATAAAATCAAAATTATCATATGATTTATATTTAACAATGAGCAATATAAATAGATCAGATTTTTATAATATTAAATTTCAAAAAAAACCATTTATGATATGGGTTTGGATTTCAGCTATGATGATAGCCCTAGGAGGATTTATGAGGATTTTTAAAAGTGAACATTAAATTTAATTATATAATTTTGTTTGGTATTCCTGGATTTATATTATTAATTTTTTTTTTAGGACTAAATACAAACAATAAATATGACACAAGAGAACTAGTAGGAAATCAAATAAATAATTTTAAATTAATAGATATTTATGAAAATAAAACAATTACAAATCTAGATTTAAAAGAAAATAATTTTACTTTAATAAATTTTTGGGCATCTTGGTGTTCCCCGTGTAGGGCTGAGCACAAATATTTAATGGATTTAAAATCTCAAACTGACTTAAGAATAGTAGGAATAAATTTTAAAGATAAAGAAATTAATGCTAAAAATTATTTAAAGGAGTTAAATAATCCCTATTATTTTCTAGCAAAAGATATTAATGGAAAAATTTCTATCAAGTTTGGTATTTATGGAATACCAGAGAGTATTTTAGTAGACAGAAATTTAAAAATAATAAAAAAATATATAGGGCCAATAAATGAAAAAGACTTTAATGAAATTATAAAAATAGTAACTAAATTATGAAAAAAATAATCTTATTATTTACTATTTTTTTAACTTTTTCAAATCTAATTCTCAAGAGTGAAAATATTAATGAGATAAAAATTTTTAAAAATATACGATGTTTAATATGTCAAGGTCAATCGATTGCGGACTCAAATTCAGATTTTGCTCAAACAATAAAATTAGTTGTTAAAGATCAAATCTTGGAAGGAAAATCAGAGAAAGAAATTTATAATTTTTTAATTGACAAATATGGAGAGTGGATTGTTTACAAGCCAACTACAAATCCTCAAAATTTTATTTTATGGCTAACACCATACGCAATATTATTTATTGGCGGGTTTATAATTTTAGTAATTGTCAAAAAAAGGGAGAAACACTAGAGCTATTGTGGCTATACTTTTTTAAAATAAAATAGTATTTTGTTTTATGAAATTCTTTTTTTCAATTATTTTATTATCAAGCATAATGACTTGTTTAGTTTTTGCCGAGGGTAAAGAAAAAAATAATATATTAGCTTACGCAGGACAGTTTGACATAAAAGATGAGTTAGGAGATGATGAAACAAATCTTTTTGGACTAGAGCATAAAAATCCAAACTTATTTAGAGATACTTTTCTGGGAAAAATTTCACCTATTACAGGTGGTTTACTTACTGGGAAAGGTGCAGCATATCTATACACAGGTATAGAAGGTCAATATGAGCTTGGTCCTATAAACTTTTTACCAAGTTTTTCCCCTGGATATTATTACCAAGGTGGTGGGAAAAAAATGGGTAGCCCTCTTGAATTTAAAACTGAAGTAAAAATAGGTGTAGATGTATTTAAGGATTCAAAACTAGGTTATAGTTATAGCCACATATCAAATAATGATTGGGGAACAGTTAATCCAGGTTCAGACAATCAATCAATTACTTTTTCCAAAAACTTTTAACTAATGTCTATTAAAGATTGTTATAATATTGAAGATTTTAGAAAATTAGCAAAAAAAAAATTACCTTCACCAATTTTTCATTATATTGATGGCGGTGCTGACGATGAAACAACACTTAAAAGAAATACTGAATCATTTTCTAAATGTGACCTAATTCCTAATATTTTAGCTAGTGTAGGTGAACCAGATCTTTCTGTTAATGTTTTCGGACAAAAAATTGATATGCCTTTATTCCTGTCACCAACTGCAATGCAACGTCTTTATCATCACGATGGAGATAAAGCATCAGCGAGAGCAGCTGAAAAATTTGGAACTTTTTATAGCATGTCAACTATGGCAACATCATCTATAGAGGAAATCTCAAATATTTCAGGAGGACCAAAGTTATTTCAACTTTATATACATAAAGACCAAGCACTTACTGATAATTTAATAGACAGATGTAAAAGCTCGGGGTTCAAAGGTTTATGTTTGACGGTTGATACAGTTGTTGCAGGTAATAGAGAAAGAGATCACAGAACTGGTTTTACCACTCCCCCAAAACTTACACCGGAAAGCTTAATGAGTTTTGCCGCTCATCCAATATGGACCATTAACTATTTAATTCATGGAAAATTTGAATTAGCAAATGTTGCTCACTTTACCAAAAAAGGCTCAAGTATAGCAAAAGGTGTAATGGAATATATTAACGAACAATATGATCCAGCGATGAGCTGGAAAGATGCAGAGTATTGTGTCAAGCGTTGGAAGGGTCCATTTGCCTTAAAAGGTTTAATGTCAGTTGAAGACGCAAAGAGAGCAGTTGATATTGGAGCTTCTGCAATAATGCTCTCAAACCATGGTGGTAGACAGCTAGATGGTTCACGTTCACCTTTTGATCAGCTGCCTGCAATTGTTGAAGCCGTTGGAGGAAAAATTGAAATTATCTTAGATGGCGGAATTAAAAGAGGCACACATGTTTTAAAAGCTTTAGCTATGGGCGCAACAGCATGTAGTTTTGGAAAAGGTTTCTTATTTGCTTTAAGCGCCGGGGGGCAAAAAGGGGTAGAAATGGTTTTACAAAGAATGAGAGATGAAATTAGAAGAGATATGATTTTGATGGGTTGTAAAAGTATAAAAGATTTAAATCCAAGTAAAATTATTTACAGATAAAATATTGGGGAATTTTTCCTGCTCTAATAGAAATAAATTCTATTAGTAGTGACAAAAAAACAATAAGATAAATCAATTATGAAATTAGCTAAAAATTTAGAAAGATTAGGAACAGAGTCAGCTTTTAGTATATTAGCTGAAGCTAAAAAACTTGAAGCCCAAGGCAAGGAAATGATACACTTAGGTTTGGGTCAACCCGATTTTAAATCTCCCAAACATGTAACTGATGCAGCAAAAAAAGCAATAGATGACGGGCACCACGGATATGTTTTAGCTAATGGAACAATAGAGTGCCGCCAAGCAGTCACAAGAAAAATAAAAAAACTTTACAATAAAGAAGTTAATCCAGAAAGAGTAATGATCATGCCAGGAGGAAAGCCAACGATGTTTTTCGCTTTATCAATGATTGGAGAACAGGGAGCTGAAATAATTCATCCAACACCAGGATTTCCAATTTATGAGTCTATGATAAATTATTCGGGAGCAAAAGCAGTTCCTTATGATTTGCTAGAAGATAAAGATTTAAAGTTTGATCCTGAAAAAATTTTGTCTTTGATAACAGATAAGACTAGATTGCTAGTAGTTATAAATCCCAATAATCCTACAGGAAGTTTTGTAGAAAAATCATCCATAGATTTTCTTGCCGAAGGTTTAAAAAAACATCCTCACGTGGCAATACTTAGTGATGAAATTTATAGTAGACAAATTTATGATAACAAAGAAATGCCAACATTTTTTAATTACCCAGAACTTCAAGATAGGTTAATAGTTTTAGATGGTTGGAGTAAAGCTTATGCGATGACTGGATGGAGAATGGGGTGGAGTGTATGGCCACAAAAATTAATTCCACATATAACTAAACTTGCTATCAATAGCTTTTCTTGTGTAAATGTCCCATCACAATTCGCAGGTATAGCAGCCTTAGATGGTTCGGATCAGCCAATTACAGAAATGATGAAAGAATTCGATATAAGAAGAAAAATAATACACAAGGGTTTAAATGAATTACCCGGTGTGGAATGTAGTTTGCCCGGAGGAGCTTTTTACGCTTTTCCTAAAGTTATTGGAACTGGGATGAATGGTTCAGAATTTTCAAAAAAATGCATGCACGAAGCTGGTGTGGCAATAGTTCCAGGAACAGCTTTTGGTAAATCGGCAATTGATTATGTGAGATTTAGTTTTGCCGCATCACAAGATAATATAAAAAAAGCCCTTGAAAAAATTGCAAAAATGCTTGGTTAATAGACATTTTAGCATTTTGACCCAATAGAATTAAAGCTATAGTATTCATAAAATGACAAGTTTACAAATGCCTAAAGTCGAAAAATCTATAATCTCTAATAAAGATAAAATTGTTTTAGACATCGGTAAAATTACAAAAAAAGAGAATATTCTATTTCATGAAGATGAGGTCAAACCCTACGAAACAGATGCTTTGGCCGCTTACAGACAGGCACCATTATTAGTTGTTCTACCCGAAACTGTAAGCGAAGTAAGTTCAATTTTAAAATATTGTAATGAAAATAAAATAAAAGTGGTTCCAAGAGGAGCGGGCACAGGGCTATCAGGGGGAGCACTACCTCTCGAAGATTGTGTTTTATTAGCGATGGGAAAATTTAACAAAATTTTAGAATTAGATTATAAGAACAGATGTGTTGTTGCGCAACCATGCGTTACTAATTTAGCAATAACAAACGCTGTTAAAGATAAAAATTTTTACTATGCCCCAGACCCATCAAGTCAAATCGCTTGTTCCATAGGAGGAAATGTTGCAGAAAATTCCGGTGGAGTTCATTCATTAAAGTACGGCGCAACAACAAATAATTTATTAGGTATCGAAGTAGTTTTAATGGACGGAACAGTTATAAGATTTGGGGGGAAAACTATGGATTCCGAGGGTTATGATTTTTTAGGCTTAATGACGGGCTCGGAAGGTCTTTTAGGAGTCATCACCGAGGTTACTGTCAAGATATTAAAAACTCCGGAGGTAGCAAAAGCAGCTTTAGTAGGTTTTTCATCTATAGATGACGCTGGAAATTGTGTCTCTCAAATAATTGCACAAGGCTGTATACCAGCTGGAATGGAGATTATGGATAAAGCATTAACAAAAGCCACTAATGATTTTTCTAAAGCTGGTTACCCTACAGATGCAGAAGCAATGATGATAGTGGAGTTTGATGGAACAGAACATGAGGTGGAAAACTATATAAAAATAATAAAAAAAATTGCAGAAAAAAATAATTCTTCTAGTTTAAAAATAAGTAAATCAAATGAAGAAAGACTAAAATTTTGGGCAGGAAGGAAAGCAGCATTTCCTGCGTGTGGTGTTCTTGCACCTGATTATATGTGTATGGATGGTTCCATACCAAGAGGAAAATTAGCAGAAGTTTTAAAGGAAATAACTAGATTATCAAAAAAATATGATCTTCCAGTAGCTAACGCTTTTCATGCTGGGGATGGAAACTTACACCCACTTATAATGTTTAATGCTAATGACCCGGTGTCATTAAGGAAGACCGAAGAATTTGGAGCAGAAATCTTAAAGTACTGTGTAAAGGTAGGGGGAGCATTAACTGGTGAGCATGGTGTGGGCATCGAAAAAAGAGAGCTAATGTGTGAGGCATTTAATAATACTGACATTCAACAACAGCTAACTATTAAGATAGCTCTAGATCCCAATTCTTTACTAAATCCTGGTAAAGTTTACCCAATATTAAGAAAATGCGCTGAGGAAGGAAGGGTCCATGTACATGGAGGAAAAACAAAATTCCCAGATATTCCAAGATTTTAGTCAATCAATATTTAAGCCTAAAACTGTTGAAGAAATTTCTTCAATAATTAAAGAGTGTTATAAAAAAAATATTCCTTTAGAAATTAGTTGTTTAAAGACGAAGAAAAAAATAGGAAGAAATTTCCAAGCAGAAAAAACATTAGATTTATCAAATTATTCTGGAATAATAGAATACAAGCCTGAAGAGCTCTATATAAAAGTAAAAGCAGGAACATCTTTAAAAGAAATAATCTCTGAATTAGATAAACACAATCAACAATTTGCTTTTGAACCCACAGATTTTGGGCCTCTTTTTTCTGGCAGCAACAACGAAGGTTCAATTGGCGGAGTTGTTGCTTGTAATTTCGCAGGACCAAGAAGATTTAAAGTTGGAAGTGTTAGAGATCACTTACTTGGCTTTCAAGGAATTAATGGCAAAGGAGAAGTAATCAAATCTGGAGGAACTGTTGTAAAAAATGTTACTGGTTATGATTTGAGTAAAATATTATCAGGTTCATTCGGAACTCTGACAGTTTTAACCGAAATTTCAGTCAAAGTTCTTCCAAAACCAGAGTCAAATAAAACTTTAGTTATTGACAACCCTCATTTACTTAAAGCTTTAGATTATTTAAGTTTAGCTCTTTCATCTTCAAGTGACCCATCAGGTGGTGTTTTTTATCCTGAGTATTTCAGAAATTATTTTACATTTAACGACTTAACAGTAGGGGGACCTATAACTGCCATAAGAATAGAAGGATCCAGTAACTCAATCGATCATAGAATTAAAAAACTATGTAAAGAACTAGAAATACAAAGTAATGATATTTCGATTTTAGAACCCGAACAATCTAATATTTTTTGGGAAAAAACTAGAAGTTTGCAAGTTTTTTCTGAATTAAAAAACAATCTACTGAGAATAGTGGTTCCACCTAGCGAGTCATTTGAAGTGTTAAATAAAATCAAAGTTTACGAACCTAAGTATTTTATTGATTGGGGTGGAAACTTAATTTGGCTGCAACTGGATAATATTAATCAAAAAATTTTAAGAGAAATTAAAGAAATTGTTAAAATTGCATCAGGATATGTAACGGCAATTAAAATAGAAGAAAACCTTAAGGCGTCAATTGATGTTTTTACAATTGATCCTATTAAATATAAATTAACAGAAAAAATTAAAAAAAGTTTTGATCCAAAAAGAATATTAAACCCAGGCAAGATGTACTCAGGAATATAATGCAGACTTCATTTACAGAAAATCAACTACAAGACAAAGAAAATAAATCAAGTGAAGAAATTCTCAGAAAATGTGTTCACTGCGGCATGTGCAATGCTACTTGCCCGACTTATGGAATTTTAGGTGATGAGCTAGACGGCCCTAGAGGTAGAATTTACCTTATTAAAGACATGCTAGAAAATAATAAGCCTGCCAACGAAAAAACATCCAAACATATTGATAGATGTCTCTCATGCTACGCTTGTATGACCACTTGTCCTTCTGGAGTTAATTACATGCACCTTATTGATCATGGACGTAACCATATTGAAAAAACCTATAAAAGACCTTTTTTTGACAGGGTAATAAGAAATATACTTTCTTTTACTCTTCCAAATCCTAAAGTATTTTTGATACTTGCAACAATTACAAAATTAATAAAGCCATTT
>Ga0114997_10004512_pt1 | contig 10758 bp, 5 predicted proteins | sample ArcticOcean_MG_C_2_FD_87045 | JGI IMG/M metagenome (GOLD analysis project Ga0114997, IMG submission 87045) | Marine microbial communities from western Arctic Ocean - ArcticOcean_MG_CB4_136 | ecosystem: Environmental > Aquatic > Marine > Oceanic | place: Arctic Ocean: Canada Basin | collected... | reverse complement strand
ATCAAATCTAAAATAAAAAAAAATAAAAAAATTATTTTTATAGGATCTAGTATGGGCAGTTGGATTGCTTTAAATTTATTTAAAAAATTTAAAAAGCAAATTAAAGGTTTTATAGGTATCTCTTCTGCTCCAGAGTTTCTGGAAAGGCTTATGTGGAAAAAATTTAGCAATAAGATTAAAAAAGAAATAATTACCAAAAAAATTTATAATCTTAATAGTGGTAAATTCACATACCAGCTTACAAAACAACTAATATTTGATGGAAAAAAAAATAAAGTTCTTAATAATACAATTAATCTAGAAATACCTTTAGTTTTGTTTCATGGTTTAAAGGATGATGTTGTTCCTTTAAGTTTTTCAAGAAAAATTTTAAAAATTTGTAAAAAATCTAAAAAAAAACTAATTAAGATTAAAAATGGTGATCATAGTTTATCAAGAAAAGTAGATTTAAAAAAAATATTTTTTGAATTAGATATTATGATAAAAAAAATAAAATTTAATTAAATAGCTTTTAGTATTTTACTTTTTAATGATATAGGATTTATTAATTTACCAAGCATTTCTTTAGGGCAAACTTGTTTAAATTTTTTTATTTCATATTCAAAATTTTCTAATATTTTGCCAGCTACTTTAGATTGAGTCTGGTTGTGATGTTCTTTAATTAATTTTTTTAAATACCCTGACCAGTAACTTGTTTCTGGTGTCTGCCAAACCACAGAGCTTGGGTTAACATAGTTTTCAAAATCATTATTTAAATCATAAATAAAAGCCATTCCACCTGTCATACCTGCAGCAAAATTATCGCCAACTTTACCTAAAATAACAACTGTCCCACCCGTCATATATTCGCAACCATTTGAATCACACCCTTCGATCACAGCTTCCGCTCCAGAATTTCTTACAGCAAATCTTTCTCCTGATTGGCCTGATGCAAACAGTTTTCCAGATATTGCCCCATAAAGCACTGTATTACCGATTATGGTATTTTCTTCACTAATCAAATTACTTTCACTGGGTGGCTTGACTACTATTTTTGCACCTGAAAGTCCTTTGCCTACATAGTCGTTAGCATCACCTGTTAAATTTATTTTTAGTCCTTTTATTCCAAAAGCACCTAGAGATTGGCCTGCAGATCCAGTTAAATTTATTGTTATAGAATCTTCTTCAATTTTTCTTTTATTAAGTTTTTTATAAATATAGTGTGATAATCGTGTACCTACAGCTCTATGAGTATTTTTAATCTCAAAACTAGATTCTGTTGTTTTGTTTTCTTCAATAGAATCTTTTATCTCCGCATAGATTTTTTCATCAAGGGTTGGTGGAACTTCATTTATTAAATTAGAAGAGCAGTATCTTTTATTTTTCCCAGGATCTGCTTGAACTAACAGTGGGCTTAAATCTAGATCGTCAAGGTCAGCTGTACCTCTACTAACCTGTTTTAAAAGATCGGTTCTACCAATAATTTCATTTAAACTTTTAAATCCAAGAGTTCCTAAAATCTCTCTAACTTCTTCAGCTATAAAAGTAAATAAATTAACAACTTTTTCAGGAGTTCCATTGAATTTTTGTCTAAGATCTTTATCTTGAGTGCATACTCCGACTGGGCAAGTATTAGAATGACACTGTCTTACCATAATACATCCCATAGCTATTAATGAAGTTGTGCCAATTCCAAACTCCTCCGCACCCATCATTGCTGCCATAACTACATCTCTTCCTGTTTTTATCCCGCCGTCTGTTCTTAAAGTCACTTTGTGTCTAAGATTATTTAAAGTTAAAATTTGATTTACCTCCGTTAATCCCATTTCCCATGGTATACCGACATATTTCACACTAGTTTGGGGGCTTGCACCTGTGCCACCGCAATGGCCAGAAATTAAAATTACATCCGCTTTAGCTTTAGCTACTCCAGCAGCAATAGTTCCTACACCCGTTGATGCTACTAACTTAACACCAACCCTTGCTTTTGGATTGGCTTGTTTTAGATCATAAATAAGCTGAGCTAAATCCTCAATTGAATAAATGTCATGATGTGGTGGTGGCGAAATTAAAGTAACTCCAGGCGTAGAATGTCTTAATTTTGCAATTTCTTTTGATACTTTAAATCCAGGGAGCTGGCCACCCTCGCCCGGTTTAGCACCTTGTGCTATTTTTATTTCGATTTCACTACAATTGTTTAAATAATCAATATTTACACCAAATCTAGCTGACGCAACTTGTTTAACTTTGGAATTAGCGCTATCACCGTTCTCTCTTTTTATATATCTTTTTGGATCCTCTCCACCTTCTCCGCTGCAAGAAGCTGCTCCTATTCTATTCATTGCGATAGCTAATGTTTCGTGAGCCTCAGAAGATAATGCTCCTAAAGACATGCTTCCACTTCCAAATCTTTTTCTAAGTTTTTCAACTGATTCTACTTCATTTGTATTTATTGGTTTACCTAATTTTTTAAAATCTAAAATATCTCTTAAATTTACTATTGGTAAATCATAAACATTTTGTGTGTATTTTTTATAAATTGCATAAGAATTATTAGTTACTGCGCTTTGTAACATATGAATTAATCTTCCTTGATATTGGTGTGTTTCACCATTTTTTCTATATTTATAAATTCCACCAATAGGAAGTATTGAAACATTTTTTTCAAATCCTTTTGCATGAAGTTTTTTTAACTTTTTCTCAATACCTGCTATACCAATACCTGATATTCTGGATATCATCCCTGGAAAATATTCCGCAACAATCGATCTGCTTAATCCAACTGCCTCAAAGTTGCAACCACCCCTGTATGCACTTAAAATTGATATCCCCATTTTAGACATTATTTTAAGCAAACCATTGTCTACTGACTTAATGTATCTTTTAATGCAATCCTCAAAACTTAATTTATTGAATAAGTTTTTTTCATAACGCTGTCTTATAGAATCCATAGCAAGGTAAGGATTTATTGTTGTGGCTCCAACTCCAAGCAAAACTGCAAAAGAATGTGTGTCGAAAGCTTCGCTAGTTTCAACGTTAATAGAAGCAAAACCTCTTATACCTACATCTACAAGCCTGGAGTTTATTGCTCCTATTGCAAGAGCCATTGGTATAGCAATTTTTTCTTCTCCAATTTTTTTGTCAGTTAAAACTAAATGTTTTCCTCCTTCCCTTACGGCTACTTCGGCTTCTGAACGTAACTCATCTAACCTACCTTTTAAATTTTTATTTTTATTAAAAGTGCAATCTAAAGAACGAATATTTTTTTTAAAAAAATCAGAAAACTTTTCGAATTGTGAATTAGATAAAACAGGACTTTCAAGAACGTAAATATTTTCCTCTGTTAGATTTTCAAAATCAAGAATATTACCAGTATTCCCAAAACGTGTCTTTAAACTCATTACTTCATTTTCTCTTAAAGAGTCAATTGGAGGGTTTGTTACTTGGCTAAAGTTTTGTCTAAAAAAATGTGATAACGGTCTATGCTTGTCAGATAGTACAGCTGTGGGAGTATCATCACCCATCGATCCTGTTGCCTCTTTTGCATCTTCTACCATCGGATGTAGAATAAGCTCTAGATCCTCTATATTTATTTTTGACAAAAACTGCCTACGTCTCAAATCATCACCACTAAAAAGAAAAATTTCTTTTGTGGTACTAAATTTTTTATCTAAATCAATTATTTGTTTATTATATTTTTTATAATCTTTAGAAATTTTGTTTTTAAGGCTTTTGCTATCATAAACTTGACCTTTGATTAAATCGACTGCAATAGCTTGACCTGGTCCCAGCCTGCCTTTAAATATAATTTTATTATTTTCAAAAGGTATCATTCCCGTTTCTGACCCCGCAAATAAAAGCTTGTCTGATGTAACGGTATATCTTAGTGGACGCAATCCATTTCTATCTTGGGCAGCTATTATCCATTTTCCATCTGTAGCAGAAATTGCTGCTGGTCCATCCCATGGTTCTATTGTGCTGTTTAAAAAGTTAAATAATTGCTGGTGGGTTTTTGAAACAGTTTTTCGTCTTTTTGACCAAGCGTCAGGAATAAGCATTAACTTTACTAATGGTACAGATTTTCCTGATCTAACTAGTAATTCAAAGACATTGTCCAGGGCTGCTGAGTCAGAGTTTCCTTCACCAATAACTGGTTTTAAACATTCCATGTCTTTAAAGAGTTTATTACTCATGTCTTGTTCATGAATCTTCATCCAATTTATATTGCCTTTAATTGTGTTTATTTCACCATTGTGGGCTAGTGTTCTAAAAGGTTGGGCCAAATCCCAACTGGGGAAAGTATTTGTAGAAAATCTTTGATGAAAAATTGCGAATCTTGATATAAATCTTTTGTCCATTAAGTCTGGATAAAATTCAGATAAACTTTCTGCTAAAAACATTCCTTTGTAAATAACTGTTCTAGAACTAAAAGATGCTATATAAAAATCTTTAAGCTTAAGTAGTGTCGATTGTTTTTCGATATTTTTTCTTACAACATACAAATCCCTTTCTAAATCATCATCATTTAAATTTAGGTTATTAGATTTAAATATTATTTGAACAATTTCTGGCCTATTATTTTCAGCTTTATTTCCTAGAACTGTAGTATTAATAGGTACTTGCCTCCATCTATAAACATAATAATTTTTACTTAGTAATTCGTTTTCAACTATAGTTTTGCATTTTTCTTGAGCAGAGAAATCATTTTTTGGAAGAAACATCATTCCAATACAAATTTCACCTTCTTTATATTGTCTCCCTGCATTTTGAATTCTTTCAATAAAAAAATCTTTTGGTATTTCTACGTGGATTCCTGCTCCGTCACCAGTTTTACCATCAGCATCAACTGCGCCTCGGTGCCAAACCGCTTTTAAAGCTTGTATACCTAATTCGACTACTTTTCTTGATTTTTTTCCATCAGTCGATGCAATAAAACCTACGCCACAAGCATCATGTTCTAAACTCGGGTCATATGCTTTTCCTTTAATTAATTTTTTTAAATTTTTTTTGTATAATTTCATTTATGCAGCTTTAACTTTATTATGTATTTTTTTTTGTAAATATTTATGAATTGAATCAGCGGCGTCTCTTCCATCTTTTATAGCCCATACAACTAAGGATGCTCCTCTTGCTATATCACCTGCAGCAAAAACATCTTCAATATCAGTTTGCATTGATTTTAAATTAATTTTAATTGTTCCCCATTTTGAAACATGGAGATCTGGGCATTTAAATAATTTAGGTAAATCTTCAGGATCGAATCCTAAGGCGTTGATTGCTAAATCTGTTTTTAATTCAAACTCAGAATTTGGAATTACTTCAGGTTTTTTTCTTCCAGTTTCATCTGGTTTATCTAACCTCATTTTATCTGCTATAATAGATTCTACTTTTTCTTTACCAAGAAATTTCTTTGGATTTGATAACCAAATAAATTGAACACCTTCTTCTTCTGCATTGTGGACTTCTCTATTAGAACCAGGCATATTTTCTTTATCTCTTCTGTAAAGGCATTTTACAGATTTAGCATTTTGCCTTACCGCAGTTCTAACGCAATCCATCGCAGTGTCGCCTCCACCAATAACTACTACATTTTTATTTTTGCTGTTAAGCATTCCTTGGTCAAACTTTTCAACTTTATCACCAAGCCCTTTGCGGTTTGAAGCTGTTAAAAATTCCATTGCAGGAAAAATATTTTTTAGGTTTGCTCCTGGCAATTCTACTTTTCTTGGCTTGTATACTCCGGTAGCAATTAAAACTACATCATGTTTATTACGAAGCTCATTTAAAGATTTATCTTTTCCAATCTCTATGTTTTGTTCAAATTTTATTCCACTTTCTTTTAAAAGATTAGTTCTTCTTTCAACAACAAATTTTTCTAGTTTAAAATTTGGTATACCGTATATTAAAAGTCCACCAGGTCTATCATAACGATCGTAAATAGTAATTTTATAGCCTAGCTTTCTTAATTCTTCTGCACATGACAGCCCCGCTGGTCCAGCACCAATAATCCCAACAGATTTATTAATATCTTTTTTTATTTTAATTGGTTTTATCCAACCTTTTTCCCAGGCAGTATCAGTGATATATTTTTCTACCGATCCAATAGTAACCGTTCCATGCCCAGATTGTTCAATAACACAATTACCTTCGCACAAACGATCTTGAGGACATATTCTTCCGCAGACTTCTGGCATATTATTTGTGCTGTGAGCTAACTCGCTAGCTTCTTGGATTCTTCCTTCGGCTGCAAGTTTTAACCAGTCGGGTATATTGTTACTTAAAGGGCAATGAATTTGACAAAAAGGAACACCACACTGCGAACACCTACTGGATTGCTCTTTTGCCTTACCATGAATAAACTCATCATAAATTTCTTTAAAATCATCGATTCTTTTATCTACAACTCTTTTGGTTGGTGTCTTTTGTTCTAAAGATGTGAACTTCAACATTTTTTCATTCATAAATTACCTTTATAGATATCTTTTTATATTAATGTTATTGCGCCTAAAAGCATTTTTAGGACACTATTACTGACCTATTATTTAAAATATACAGCAAATTACTATTTTATATTGCATGTCTGCTATGCAATAGTGCTCGTCAATGCTTTCGTCTATAGAAATTTTAATACTATCTTTAATTCAAGGTGTTTCAGAATTTTTACCAGTTAGTTCAGCTGCACACTTGGTTTTAATTTCAAACCAATTCACTTTTGTTAATCAAAATTTGTTGATTGATATCTGTTTACACCTAGGTTCGTTAATAGCAATTATATTCTATTTTAGAAATGAAATATTTAATTTTACAAAAAATAAAAGCTTTCTAATAAAAATACTAATAGGTACTTTACCAATAATTCCCGTTGGTTACATGCTATATCAATCAGGAATGATGGAGCATTTAAGAAGCCTTGAAGTTATTGGTTGGATGAGTTTAATATTTGGTATTTTACTTTATTTAAGTGATAAGTCAAAAACTACAAATAAAATTGAAACAAAATTCACTTATATGTCAGCTTTATTCATAGGATTATTTCAAATTTTAGCACTAATCCCTGGAGTAAGTAGAGCTGGAATTACTATAACTTCTGGAAGAATTTTAGGTTTTAATAGATTAGACTCAGCAAAAATATCATTTTTCTTATCAATACCAACTTTAGCAGCTGCCAGCATTTTAGGAATTTTTAATATTTATAAAGAAGGAAGTGAAGAGCTAAACTTTTTAGCAATTATTGCAGTAATATTTTCATCAATATTTTCATATTTTACAATAGTGCTTTTTTTAAACTTTATTAAAAAATTTAGTCTTAAGATATTTGTAATTTATAGAATAATACTTTCTTTGCTTATATTGGGAATAGTTTATTTGTAATTTTTCGACAAATGTGGAGCAAGTTGTGAAAATAACACTCCACTGAGTATAAGTATACAACCAATAATATTATTGATTCCTAAAATTTGATTTAAAATTATCCAAGCTGATATTGCTGCAAAAACCCCTTCTAAGGAAAAAATAATTGCTGCTGGAGCTGCTGAAATATTTTTTTGTGCATATATTTGTAAAGTGAATGCAATTCCACCAGATAGTACGCCAGCATAAATTATTGATGAAGACTCATTTAATATATTCAAAATTGTTATTGTTTCAAAAGTTGCTGCAAAAATAATCGAAATAACTGCTACCACTAAAGCTTGTAATGCTCCAAAAAATAAAGGTAAATTAAATTTTTTAATAAAGATTCCAATAAATATTATATGCAGACTCCAAAAAAAAGCACAAAGTATGACTAAACTGTCCCCCAGTCTGACAGTGGCGTTTGAAAAATCACTTAAAAGGTAAACGCCTACTACACAAAATAAAACTGAAGGCCATATACTCCAATGTAGAGTTTTAGAGTAAAATAAAAAAAGAATAATTGGCACCATGGGAACATAAAAAATTGTAAAAAATGCAGCATTCGCTACATCTGTATAAAGTAAAGCAGCCTGCTGAATATATGTGCCTAAAAATAAAAATAATCCTACGCAAAAAAGCAATTTATAAAATAATTTTTTGTTTTTATTTATCTCGCTAGTAATTTTATTTTTTTCAAATACTAGAGCAAATGGAATTATTGAAAAAAAAGCAATAAAAAATCTTGTCCCATTGAAAGTTAAAGGGCCAATTTTATCCATCCCAGTGTCTTGAGCAATAAAGGTTGTTCCCCAAATAAATGTGCATAAGATGGCGCTAAATAATGACTTTGATTTTGTCATATATTTAAACTGCTAACTTATAGGCAAAATCTTTTCCCAAGCTTTCTTTTAAATGAACGCAAAATCTAGCACCTTCAGCACCATTAATAATTCTATGATCATAAGATAGTGATAAAGGTAACATAACTCTACTTTCGTACTTACCATCAATAAATACTTGTTTTTTTTCTGCTCTTCCAACTCCTAGAATGGCGACCTCAGGAGCATTAATAATTGGTGTAAAGAAACTTCCTCCTATACTACCTAAGCTTGAAATTGTCATTGACCCACCAAAAAATTCTTTTTTATTAATTTTCAATTCTGCTGATAGTTTAGTTATTTTTTTTAATTCTTTACCAATTTCTCTTATATCTTTTTTATCTACATCTCTAATTTTTGGAACCATTAAACCATGAGGTGTATCTACTGCTATACCTATATGAAAATATTTTTTATATATAATTTCTTCATTCTTTGAATTTAATGATGCATTAAAAATTGGATAGTCTTTAAGCGCTTTAACAACAGCTCTTATAATAAAAGTCAAAGGTGTAATTGAAATTTTTTCACCTGTATAAAGATCTCTCAAAGATTTCCTAAATGTTTCCATCTCTGTAATGTCAGCTTCATCATGTTGTGTTACATGTGGAATTTCGCTCCATGATTTTTGTAAATGTGGGGCAGCAATCTTCTTTAATCTGGGTATTGGTTGTTTATCTATTTCTCCAAATTCGCTATGATCATAATCTTCAATTTTATGCTTTTTTTCTTTTGATGGTTTTTCTGAAAGAGACCCCCTGACAAATTTTCTAATGTCATCTTCACTGATTCTTCCGCCTCTTTGGGAACCTTCAATTAAATTTAAATCAGCTCCTAATTCTCTAGCAAACCTTCTGGTTCCTGGGCTAGCACTAATTATGGATATTTTTTTTTCATTCATTGCTATAATAAAGTTGGTATAGGTTTTTTTTTATCAATATTATATTTTTTCATTGCTTTTTCTGCATCTTTGGATGGAATAAGTTGTTCTTTAGCTAATGCACTCAATGTATATGTAACTATATGCTCTTTATCAACTTCAAAAAATTTTCTTAGATTTTTTCTACTATCACTTCTTCCATATCCGTCGGTTCCAAATGAATAGAATGCTTTGGATGTATATGGTCTTATTTGATCGACAAAACTTCTCATATAATCAGACGCAGCTATAACTGGACCTTCTCTGTTATTTAAACACTCTTCCACATATGATTTTTCTGGCTTTTCAGTTGGGTTTAATAAGTTTTTTCTTTCAATTTTCATGCCATCTTTTCTCAATTCATTAAAACTAGTTACGCTCCAAACATCGCTATCAATATTGTATTCATCGCTTAACATTTCTGCAGCAGATATCATTTCTCTTAATATTGTTCCACTGCCTAGCAGTTGAACTTTTGTTTTTCCCTTGTTGTTAAATTCTTTAAATAAATACATACCTTTAAGAATGCCTTCTTCGCAATTTTTTGGCATTTGTGGGTGTGTATAATTTTCATTCATTGTAGTTAAGTAGTAAAAAATATTTTCTTGTTGATCGTGCATTCTTTTTAAACCTTCTCTAAAAATAACTGCTAGTTCATAGGCATAGGTTGGGTCGTAACTTACACAATTAGGAACTGTAGATGCTAATATTTGGCTATGTCCATCTTGATGCTGAAGTCCTTCCCCAGCTAGAGTTGTTCTGCCTGATGTTGCTCCAATAAGAAATCCTCTAGTTTGGGAATCTCCTGCCGCCCAAATCAAGTCCATTACTCTTTGAAAACCAAACATAGAATAGAAAGTATAAACCGGTATCATTTCTATATCGTGATTAGTATAAGAGGTTCCTGCTGCTATAAATGATGACATAGCACCAGTTTCAGTTATACCTTCTTCCAATACTTGTCCCTTTTTATCTTCTCTATAAGAACTTAGTTGATCAGAATCTTCAGGCTCATACTTTTGACCCTCGTGTGCATAAATTCCAATTTTCCTAAAAAAACCCTCCATTCCAAAAGTTCTTGCTTCATCAGGAATGATAGGTACTAATCTTGGTGAAATATTTTTATCTCTTAATAAACTTGTTAGCATCCTTACTAATACCATCGTGGTGGACATTTTTCTGTCTCCAGAAGATTTAAGCATATTTTCAAAAATATCTTTAGCTGGCTTTTTGATTGGTTTTGCATAAGAGGTTCTTTCTGGTAAATTACCACCTAACTTCATTCTTCTTTCTTTTAGGTATTTTATTTCTTCCGACTTTTCGTCTGGTTTATAAAATTCAATATTTCTTACTTGTTTATCAGTAAGCGGAATGTCAAAACGATCTCTATAATAAAGCAGATCTTCTTCATCTAATTTTTTTTGTTGATGGGTAATATTTATACTTTCACCAGATTTACCCATGCCATAACCTTTGATTGTTTTTGCTAAAATTACAGTTGGTTTACCTTTAGTTTTTACTGCTTCATCATATGCTGCATAAACTTTATGAGGGTCATGACCACCTCTGTTTAGTTTCCAAATATCT
>Ga0114997_10004511_pt1 | contig 10758 bp, 13 predicted proteins | sample ArcticOcean_MG_C_2_FD_87045 | JGI IMG/M metagenome (GOLD analysis project Ga0114997, IMG submission 87045) | Marine microbial communities from western Arctic Ocean - ArcticOcean_MG_CB4_136 | ecosystem: Environmental > Aquatic > Marine > Oceanic | place: Arctic Ocean: Canada Basin | collected... | reverse complement strand
TAAATGTCCAGCTAAGCTCATTGCTTCATGGCTTATACCTTCCATAAAATCTCCATCTCCTGCAATTACATAAGTTTTATGGTTAACGAGGTTAGATCCAAACTTTTTTTTCATTATCTCTTCGGCTATTGCCATGCCAACAGCATTTGACAAACCTTGACCAAGCGGACCTGTTGTCGTCTCTATTCCAGTATTTTTTTCATACTCGGGATGACCTGCGCAAATAGAATTTAATTTTCTAAAATTTTGAATATCTTTAATTGAAATACTTTTATAACCAGTTAAATAAAGCAAAGAATACAGCAGCATTGATCCGTGACCTGCAGATAAAATAAACCGATCACGATCGAACCAGTTAGGATTTTTTGGATTAAACCTTAGGTAGTATTTAAATAATACCGTAGCTACATCTGCCATACCCATTGGCAAACCAGGATGGCCTGAGTTAGCTCTTTGAACAGCGTCAATAGAAAGAAACCTTATTGCATTTGCTAAATTTTTGAAGATTGGACTCACTACAAAACCTATATAGACTTGAACGCATCAAATCAATATTATGATTTTAAAATAAATTAAATGAAACATTACGAAGATAAAGAAAAAAAGTTAGATAAGCTAATAAGCAGATTAAATTCGATGTCTGACAGGGTTTTAGAAATGAATAATGACTTAGATTCCCTTACAGCAGAAAAAAATCAATTATTAAGGGAAAAAGAGGAGTCGCAAAGAAATTTTGAAGAGCTCTCAAAGCAGCACAATCAAATTAAATCTGAACTAGAAAAAATTAACACGGATTTAAGTTATAAATTTGGTGACAAAAATGTTTTTAACAAAAAAATTGACGAACTTAACCAAGAAACTGAAAATTTAATTGATGAGATTACAAAATGGCAAACGTAAATATTAAATTTAATAATAAGGATTACCTATTATCATGTGACGATGGACAAGAGGAAAGTCTTAAAGAATTAGCTAAGCATTTAGATGCAAAATATAGTGATCTTAAAAATAACTTAGGAAATATTGGAGAAAACAAACTTTTATTAATTACATCCATCAAAATAGTAGATGATTATTTTGACTTACTTAAAAAAGTATCTGGAACAAAAAAGGATTTTAAAAATTTGTCTTTAAAGTTTAAAGAATTAAAATCTTTAGCTATTAACTATAAAAACGAGAAAGAGAGTGAGATAGAAAAATTAAAGAACGAACTAAACGATTTTCATGCAACAGTTGAAAAAAATAAAAATTCTTATGAAGAAATTTTAGATAAAACAACAAGATCAATTGAAAAATTCATTCAAAATAGCGAACCAAATCCTAAAAAAAATATTCAATAAATGAAATATGACAAGTTTTTTTTAAGAAAAAAATTCCTCTTACTTAGAAAGGAACTATATTCTAAAAAAAAAAAATTTAGTTTTTCTTTAATATTTAAATTAATTAAAAAAAATTTTAAAAATAAAAAAATAACTATTGGTGGATACTACCCTTCAAATTATGAAGTTAATATATTAAATTTTTTAAAAGAAGCATCCCAAAAAAAATTTAAAGTTGTTTTACCTTTTGTAAAATCTTCAAAGAATATGAGTTTTAAGTTGTGGGCCTCTGATGAACCTTTATGTGTAAATGAATTTGGCATACCAGAACCTAATAGCTCAAAAATAGAAATTATACCTGATATAGTTTTAGTTCCACTTGTTGCATTTGATAAAAAGCTTAACAGAATTGGTTATGGAAAAGGATACTATGACAGAAGTTTAAAAAAAATAAAAAAAAATAATAGAAAAGCAATATTTTTAGGCGTAGCTTTTTCTGGTCAAGAATGTCATTACATTCCTATAAATAAATATGATTACAAATTAGACTATATTTTTACAGAACAAGGTATTATAAGTGCAAAATAATTATATATGAATATTTTAATACTTGGTGATATTGTTGGCCCCTCAGGCAGAAAAGCAATTATTGAAAATTTACCCATTTTAATAAAAAAAAAAAAATTAGACTTTGTTGTTGTTAATGGAGAAAATGCTGCCGACAATGGAGTTGGAATAACAAATGATAATGTAAAAAGTTTTTTTGATGTTGGTGTTGATGTAATAACTACGGGAAACCACGTTTGGGACCAAAAAGAAACTAGTGATTTTATAATGCTGGAAAAGAGATTGCTAAGACCTGAAAACTTAACTCAAGGCTCACCAGGTAATGGATTTGGAATTTTTAAATCAAAAAATAATAAAAAAGTTGCAGTGATAAATTTAATGGGAAATGTCTTTATGAAAAAGTCTGATGATGTGTTTAAAATAGCAAAAAAAATTGTAGATACTATTAAATTAAAAAAAGATGCAGATTTTATAGTTGTCGATATGCATGCAGAAACTACAAGTGAAAAAATGGCCATGGGACATTTTTTAGATGGCAGGGCTACCATTGTTGTTGGTACACACACTCACGTTCCCACATCTGATTACAGAATATTGAGTAAAGGTACCGCTTACCAAACAGACATAGGTATGTGTGGAGATTACAATTCAGTCATTGGAATGAATAGTGAAAATTCTATAAAAAATTTTTTAAAAGACCCAACTGCTTTGAGACACCATCCAGCAACAGGTGAAGCTACTATTTGTGGATTAATGGTTGTTGCTGATGATAACACCGGATTTGCAAAAAATATTCAACCTATCTCCTTTGGAGGTGTTTTAGAAAATAAACTATAAATAAAATATGGCGGGGCATTCACATTGGGCTGGAATCAAACATAAGAAGGGACGAGCAGATAAACAACGTTCAAAAATTTTTTCTAAACTTTCAAAAGAAATTACTGTAGCGGCTAAATTAGGCTCGAAAGATGCAGATATGAATCCAAGATTAAGAGCAGCAATACAAGCAGCCAGAACCTCAAATATGCCTAAAGACAATATTGAAAGAGCTATAAATAAATCAGACATGAATAAAGATATTAATTATAATAGTATTGTCTATGAAGGTTTTGGACCCGAGAAAATTGCAGTTATTGTAGAAGCTCTAACTGACAATAAAAACAGAACAGCCTCAAACATAAGAACAATATTTCAAAAAAATGGAGGAAACCTTGGATCGTCGGGTGTTGCTTCTCACCAGTTTAACCAAGTCGGTGTTATTCGAATTGATAAAAATAAAATTTCAGACAATAATATATTGGAATTAGCAATTAATGGTGGGGCCGAAGATTGTCAGTCTAATAGTAAATATCATGAAATTATCACAATAAAAGAAAATTTTTACAAGGTTAAAATTGAAATTGAAAAAAAAATTAATGAATTTATTTCCTCGGGTATTGAATGGCTACCTTTAAATAAAGTTTTATTAACTGAAGAAAAAACTAAAATTGTATTAAATTTTCTCGAAACTCTAGAAGATGATGATGATGTACAGTATGTTTATGCTAACTTAGAGGTAGAAAATAATCCTCAAGAGAAAGTCTAAGAAAATGATAATTATAGGAGTAGACCCTGGAATAACTGGCGCCATTAGTGTTTTAGAAAATAAAAAAGTCATAGAAGTTTACGAAACACCCACCATGATTGATGGAAAAAAAAATAAAAGACAAGTAAATGGATCTCATTTAACTAATATTATTAAAGAAATAATTTTACTCAACAAAGAAACTATAGCTGTTGTAGAACACGTTAATGCGATGCCAGGACAAGGAGTGACCAGCATGTTTAATTTCGGTCAATCTTTTGGAGTTATAAAAGGCATTTGTGCCGCTCTATCTTTACCAATTTATTTTGTTAGACCCACAAAGTGGAAAAAACATTTTAATTTAATAAAAACGAATAAAGAGGCTAGCAGAACAAAAGTGATTGAGATTTACCCCGAAATATCAGGGAAATTGTCTAGAAAAAAAGACTCTAACAAAGCAGATGCAATTTTAATTGCTAGGTATTTCAACGATACACAACTTTAATTTAGATAAAATTCTATTTTAAGTGCCAAATATCTGACACATTTAGATGCACATTAACCTTAATGGAACAAGAAGTAGCTACACAGATCGTTGGACTAGGAGGAGCGTCAGACTTTTCTTTAATTCAACTTTTTTTAAGAGCAGATTTTATTGTTAAAGCTGTAATTATACTACTAATTTCTGCATCTATTTATTCCTGGGCACTGATTTTTGAAAAATATAACCTCTTTAGAAAAATAGAAAAAAGTACAACTAGATTTGAAGAAAGATTCTGGAAATCTAAATCTGCTGAAAGTTTTTATAATAGTCTTACAAATAGAGAAAAAGATCCTGTAGCTAGCATATTTCAATCAGCTATGGTTGAGTTAATTAAAACTAAAAGCAAAACTTCTGCAGTTCAAATAGCTAGAGTAAGTAGAATTATTGAAATATCAGCAGATAGAGAAATTAAATTAATAGAAAAACATTTTACTTTTTTAGCTACAGTTGGATCAACCGCTCCATTTATTGGACTGTTTGGAACTGTTTGGGGAATAATGAATTCTTTTCAATCTATAGCTATTTCAAGAAACACAAGTTTAGCAATAGTAGCTCCAGGAATAGCAGAAGCTCTTTTTGCAACTGCATTAGGTTTACTAGCGGCAATACCTGCCGTAGTTGCTTATAATAAATTTAACAGTGACTCAAAAAAATATAGTGGACGTATAGAAAATTTTTCTAAAAGATTTTTATCAATTATATAATATAGATTTATGGCTTTTCAATTTAATCGTTCATCTAAGGAACCAATAAGCGATATTAATGTAACTCCATTTGTAGACGTTATGTTAGTGTTATTAATAATATTTATGGTTACCGCCCCATTGCTAACAGTTGGCGTTCAAGTTGACTTACCAGAGTCGGCAGCAGACTCTTTACCTGATGATCAAGAACCTTTGACTGTATCAATTAATTCTAAAGGTGAAGTTTTTATACAGGAACACCAGGTAGTTTTTGAAAAAATAGTTCCAAAAATATTAGCTATAGCAAACAACAGAACTGATACTAGAATATATGTGAGAGGTGATAAAACAATAAATTATGGAAGGGTATTAGAAGTTATGGGCATGCTTTCAGGGGCTGGTTTCTCTAAAGTTGCATTAATATCAGAACCATACAAAAGTTGATTATGACTAAAAGCGTATTTTTGTCTTTAGCATTTCATTCAATAATGATTATTTTAACCGCATTAAGTTTACCATTCATGTTAAGAGCTCCAATAGACTTGCCTCCAATTTTATCAGTTGAATTAATACAAATTACAGACAAGACCAGCATTCCATTTGCAGCTAAGGCAAAAAAAACTCTTGAAAAAATTAAAAAGGAAGAAGAAAAAAGATTAGTATCACAACAAGCACCTCCTTCAGAAAAGAAAAAAGAAAAACCAGATAGAATTCCTATGCCTGAAGACTTGAATAAAGAAAAGAAAAAAATAGTAAAAAAAAAACAAAACCCAGAAGAAGTAAAAGAGCAAGTTAGGCAAACATCAGAATTTGAAAAAAAAGAACTTTTTGATCCCAATCAAATAGCTGCACTTATTGATAAATCTAAAGAAGAAACTGCCGAAACGTTAAAAAAAAATGAAAAACTTACACAAAGTAGCGTAAAAGACTCATTTACTAACGCATTAACATTAAGTCAAGAAGATGCTTTAAAAGCTCAAATTTTTGGTTGTTGGAGTTTACCTTTAGGACTACCATATCAAAAAAATTTATTAGTTAGAGTAAAATTAAAATTAAAACCAGATGGAACAGTTTTAAAATCTGAGATATTAGATCATGCACGCATGAATCAACCTGGACAAGGATTTTACAAAGTTTTAGCTGAAAGCGCACTTAGAGCTATTAGAATTTGTCAACCACTTCGAGTGCCTCCAACTGGTTATGAAAAATGGAAAGACTTACAATTAAATTTTGATGCCAATGAAATGTTGAAAGGTTAATATGAAAAAACTATTAGTAACTATTTTTTATCTACTTATTTTTAGCAATACAGCAACAGCAATAGTTGAAGTAGATATAACAAGAGGAAATCTTGAACCATTACCCATCGCTGTATCACCTCTTTATATTGAGCCTGGATCTTTAGATGTAAAACAAGGTGATAAGATTATTAAAAATATAGGTGAAGAAATATCAAAAATTATAGAAGTAAATTTTAGAAGGTCCGGTTTATTTAACCCCTTAAAAAAGAATTCTTTTGTTCAAAGCCCAGATATAGCCCATGTAAAACCAAGATTTGAAGATTGGAGATTAATAAAAGCTCAAGCACTTGTTACAGGAAAAGTTAAAGTAACAGAAAACAAACTTAGAGTAGAGTTCAGATTGTGGGATGTAGTTGCTTCTAAAGAAATGGTCGCTCTGGCTTTTTCTACCACTCAGGATAACTGGAGAAGAATAGCGCATATAATTTCAGATAAAATTTATCAAAGGTTAACTGGTGAAACAGGTTATTTTGATACTAGAATTATTTATGTTTCGGAAACAGGGCCCAAAACTCAAAGATATAAAAAGTTAGCAATAATGGACCAAGACGGAGCAAACGTAAAATATTTAACTTTAGGAAATGAACTTGTGTTAACCCCAAGATTTAATCCTCAAAATCAATTAGTAACTTATTTATCTTATTTTAGAAATTTACCAAGAGTTTATCTTCTTGATATAGAAACTGGTGTTCAAGAAGTGGTTGGTGATTTTCCAGGAATGACGTTTGCGCCAAGATTTTCTCCTGATGGAAAAAAAATTATAATGAGTTTTGCTAAAGATGGAAATTCAGATATTTATACAATGGATATAAACACTAGAGTGGTTGAAAAAATTACTGATCATACATCTATAGATACTTCTCCATCATATTCACCCGATGGAAAATATATTTGTTTTAACTCTGATAGAAGTGGATTACAGCAAATTTATGTAATGAGAAGTGATGGATCAAACGTAAAAAGAATAACTTTTGGAAAAGGTTTATATGGGACACCAGTTTGGTCGCCAAGAGGTGATTTAATTGCTTTTACAAGAGTTCATAAAGGAAAGTTTTATATTGGAGTTATGAGACCTGATGGAACTGGGGAAAGATTATTAACAGAAAATTTCTATCAAGAAGCACCATCCTGGTCGCCAAATGGAAGGGTATTGATTTTTTATAGAGAAACAAAATCAGACTCCCAAGGAGAGGGATTTTCTGCAAAACTCTGGTCTATAGATTTAACAGGGTACAATGAGAGGCTTATTGAGACAGAAACTGATGGTTCAGACCCATCTTGGTCCTCTTTATTATCAAAATAAAAAGTAAATTTAACTTGCAACTTGAAAGCTAATTTGAAATATTATCATTAAATCGGATTAACAACATAATATAATGGAGAGAGCTGGTATGAATTTTGAAACAAACCTAAAAAGAATTTTTATAGTTGCCCTAGCGAGTATTGCTTTAACTGCTTGCGCAACACAGGGAAAAAAACAATCAGGTAAAATGTCTGGTGACGTTTATAGTGGTAACGACACAGTTGAATTTTTAGCAACTGGAGTTAAAGATAGAGTTTTCTTTGCAACTAATAAATCTACTTTAACAACTGCAGCAAGAGATACTTTACGTAAACAAGCTGCGTGGATGAGAAAGAAAAAAAGTATTACTTTAACTATTGAAGGACATGCGGACGAAAGAGGAACTAGAGAATATAACTTGGCTCTTGGAGAAAGAAGAGCTAATGCTGTTAAAGACTACCTGATGACTTACGGAATTTCAGGAAGTAAATTATCAGTAATTAGTTATGGAAAAGAAAGACCAGTAAATTCTGGATCTTCACCCCTAGCTTGGTCTCAAAATAGAAGATCAGTAACTCTTAAAGCTAATTAGTTTTACAATTAATATTTAAAAAGACCCTCAAAGTATTTGAGGGTCTTTTTTTTGCCATTTTTATCTTTAGTATCAAATTAAATGATTAATAAAACTTTATTTTTATCTACAAAATTATTTTTTATAATTTTGTTTTTGTTTTTTCAGACAATAGCTTCTTATAGCGAAGAAGAAGAAGCTATTTTTCAACAATTGCAAATTTTACAAAAAGATATAAAAACCTTAGAAAAAGCAGTTTATCAAACCTCACAAAGCGGAAGCTCAAGCTTGTCTGTAGCAGGAGATAGCAACGATGTTTTAACAAAACACTTATTAAAGCTATCTGAATTAGAAGAACAATTTAAAAATTTGACAAATAGTTTTGAAGAAATAAATTTCAAGATAGATAAATTATCTAATAGAATTACGAAAGTTCAAGCTGATAATCAAGTTCGTTTCCAAGATCTTGAGTCAGGAAATATATCTCAAAATTCAAAAAATAAAAAAAAGAGATTACCGGGTAGTAGCGAACCACAAGACCTTGGAGGGGTTAGTGAATCTGAAGTTGCGTTATTAGACACTGTACAAAAAACACAGTCTATAGACTCTGTAGGCACAGTTGTGATTGAAGAAACTGAAAGAAAAGAAAAAATTCTTCCTGACGTATCCCCTGAAAAACAATATGAGTTTGCTACAAGTTTTTTAAAAGTTGGAGATTATGAAACTGCTGAGTTTGCATTAAGAGAATTTATTGACATTCATCCAAAGCATGAGTTAGCCGGTAATGCACAATACTGGTATGGTGAAACTTTTAGAGTACGTCAACTCTACCAAGATGCTGCTACGGCTTATTTAGATGGATATCAAAAATATCCTAAAAGCGATAAAGCTCCAATCAATCTTTTAAAGCTTGGTATTATGATGGTGCAAATTGGTGAAAAAGATCAAGGATGTTCAATGATTTTAAATGTAAAAAAGCAATATCCAAATGCAAATCAGAATATAGTTCAAAAAGCAGAGTTCGAAAAGAAAAAATTTAATTGTGAGAAAAGTTAAGAAAAATAAATTAAATTTATCAGATAAAGAATTTAAAAAGATTTATGCTAAGTTTGAAAAAATTATCAATAAGATTGTTGGTAATAAAAATTTTGCAATAGGTGTTTCTGGTGGGTCCGATAGTTTATGTCTAGCTTACTTTTCACAAGTGTATTCAAAAAAACACAAAAATAAAATACACGTACTAATAGTAAATCATAATCTAAGAAAAGAATCTGCTAGCGAAGCCTTAGTAGTTAAAAAAATTTTATTAGGAAAAAAAATTAAAAGTACTATTTTAAATTGGAAAGGAAGGATTCCTAAAAAAAATATTCAAGGAAACGCTAGAGATATAAGATACTCTTTAATTCATAAATATTGTAAAAAAATAAAGATAAATTATTTAGTTACAGCGCATCATCTCGATGACCAAATAGAAAATTTTTTCATAAGATTATTAAGAGGAAGTGGATTGACAGGTCTCTCGTCAATGTCTCAGAAAGTGTCTTTAAATGATGATTTAAATATTATTAGACCATTTTTAGAATTTAAAAAAATAGATTTAAAAAATATTACATTAGAATACTTTAAAAAATATATTAAAGACCCATCAAATGATAATGATAAATTTTTGCGTGTAAGAATTAGAAAATATAGAAGTAAAATGGAATCTGAAGGACTTGATACTTCTAAAATAATTAAAACTATTAATAATTTGTCATCTTCACATGAAGCTATAAACTTTTATAAAAGTAAAGCTGTAAAAAAGTATGTAAAATTTGTAAAAAAAAATAATTGTTTAATAAGTAGAGATTTATTTTTAAATGAATCAGGAGAAATTATTTTTAAGTTATTTTCTGATATACTGTCATTAGTTTCTGGATCTTATTACCCACCGAGGTCTAAAAAAATTATTTATCTCATTAAAAAGTTAAAAACTAATGAAATAATTAAATTAACTTTAGGAGGATGTATTATTGAAGGCAAAAATAAATTTATTACAATTTTTAAGGAGCCAAAAGCCAAAAAAAACTCAGTTATGCCTAAAAAATAACATTTTTCTTTATAAACTAAGTCAATAGAGCACTTGTTTAATATAAAATAATGATTAACTTTGAGTAATAATGAATTTAAAAAATTTAATGATGTGGGGAATTATAGTAGCTCTAGTAGTTGGGCTATTTCAAATGTTTCAGAGCCCTCAACAACAAGTTCAAAATTCTAGCAAAGTTCCTTTTTCAAGTTTTTTGAAAAACGTTGAAGATGGAAGAGTTGTCGAAGTCAAAATTATTGGAAATAACATAGAAGGTTTGCTAGCTGATGGAAAAACATTCAGCACCTATGCACCTAATGACCCTAATCTTGTTGAAAAACTAACATCAAAAGGAATAAGTATAACGGCATTGCCTATAGAAGATAAAATGCCATCATTGCTAGGAATTCTTTTATCTTGGTTTCCAATGTTGTTGTTAATTGGAGTGTGGATATTTTTCATGAGACAAATGCAAGGTGGTAAAGGCGGTGCAATGGGTTTTGGCAAATCAAAAGCAAAATTATTATCTGAGGCTGGAGGGAAAGTTACATTTAATGATGTTGCGGGAATTGATGAAGCAAAAGAAGAAGTAGAAGAAATTGTAGAATTTTTAAAAGATCCTAGAAAATATCAAAGACTTGGTGGGAAAATTCCTAGAGGAGCACTTTTAATAGGACCTCCAGGAACTGGTAAAACTTTATTAGCTAGAGCAATAGCAGGAGAGGCAAACGTTCCTTTTTTTACAATATCTGGATCAGATTTTGTTGAAATGTTTGTTGGAGTTGGAGCTTCAAGAGTTAGAGATATGATGGAACAAGGTAAAAAAAATGCACCTTGTATAATATTTATTGATGAAATT
>Ga0114997_10004508_pt1 | contig 10761 bp, 8 predicted proteins | sample ArcticOcean_MG_C_2_FD_87045 | JGI IMG/M metagenome (GOLD analysis project Ga0114997, IMG submission 87045) | Marine microbial communities from western Arctic Ocean - ArcticOcean_MG_CB4_136 | ecosystem: Environmental > Aquatic > Marine > Oceanic | place: Arctic Ocean: Canada Basin | collected... | reverse complement strand
TCTGATGCTGTAATGGAAAGAGGGGTTTTATTGCCACTCCACCATGGCCTAACAGCTAATATGTTTGAAAGACTTCACAATACAATTTCTGAATTTTTGGAAGGTTTTAAATAGATAGATATTGACTTATAATCCATGTGTATGAAATCTATAAAAAAAATTCTATTTATTGTACCTTTACATATTCCATTTGAGGACTATATTAATCCACCTCGTAACGCCCGTAAGGCTAAAAAGAAAGATGGTAAGTATTATAACGCCAGTGTAAATACAGATCTCCCACTTGGCCCTATGTCAATGAGTGCATACATGAAAAAACATCATCCCGACACTGATGTTAGGCTTATTGATTACAATATAAAACTGAATTTAGTCGAAGAAGGCTTCACTTATGACAACTTTTATGATTTTGTTCGTGAAGACTTAGAAGGATTTATAAAAGAAACAGGCTTTGAACCCGATATAATTGGGATTTCATCCCTTTTTAGCCCTTCATTTAATAATTTTATTGACTGTGGAAAGATGGCTAAAGAGTTATTCCCATCCTCGTTAGTATTGGGCGGTGGAAACATACCAACCAATAGTTACGACTATATTTATTCAGAATTAAAACATGAATTTTTTGATGCTCTCTGCTATGGAGAAGGAGAAAAGCCAATGCTTGAGCTCATAGAATCAGAAAATCCTAGTAAATACTTGCAAAATTCAACCTCATGGATTACCCCAAAAAAATTAAAGATGTTTAAAGGGGCAGTTACCCCCACACATAATTTTGTTGATGATTTAGATGACATTCCTTTTTTTGATTATGATTTAATGACTTATGGGAATGATACCCATGGACTAAATCCTGTAATGAGCACATTTGGGACAATGACTGACCACAAAGGTTATCATATAATGACATCAAGAGGATGCCCTTTTAAATGTACATTCTGTGCTTCTCATAAGGTTCATGGTCGTGACATGAGATATCATAGTTTAGAGCGTGTAGAAAGAGATTTCACAAGATTAAAAGAAAAATATGGCGCATCTATAATGATTTTTCAGGATGATCACCTTATGGGAGATCCTGAAAGGGTATACGCAGTTCTTAAAATAATTAAAAAGCTAAAACTTCAAGCGATATTCCAAAATGGATTAACCCTGTATGCAATGAGTCATGAAATGCTTTCAGCATTTGCCGATGCAGGAATTAAGCAGTTAGTTCTTCCAGTGGAGTCTGGAAGTGAGACAGTTCTTAAAAATCTTATGAAGAAACCATTAAAAACAAAAATTTCTCAACAGGTTTCAGAAGATTGTAGAGAGCTGGGGATTTACACCAATGCAAATATTTTAATTGGAATGCCTGGCGAAACAAAAGAGAATATCAATGAAGCTAGAATGAACCTGCGAGGCTTAAATTGTAATTGGTATCATATTGTTTGTGCAAGTCCAATTGTTGGAAGTGAGATGCATGATATAGCTAAGGATAATGGCTATATATCTGGAGACACATTAGGAGCTGATTATAGAAAAGCAGTTATAAATACTGAAGATTTTTCAGCAAAGTATATTCAAGATACGGCTTATTTAATGAATTTAGAACTAAATTTTATATATAACGCAGATGTAAAATTAGGTGATTATGACCTAGCTTTATCTGGCTTTGTAAATGTTGTAAGAATAAGCCCTGATCACGCAATAGCATACTTTTTTGCCGCATTATGTAGCTTCAAGCTTGGAATTAAAGATAAGTCTAAAAAGTACTTAGAGAGCTATATTAATTTATTAGAGAATAAGTTTTGGCGAAAATATATTGATTTATTTGGTCTTCCAATACTTACATCAATAAAAACCATTAGTTCTGAAACCTTCGTATTTAATCCGGAGAGTGAAGCCCTTCAAAGTGATATATCGATGAAAGCTAAAGAAGGCAATAGAAATCCAGAAATTGTAGGCTACCCAACCTAAATTAACAGTCTCTAACACTTACTAAATACACCCTAAAATTTAGAAAAAATAGTTAAACCACCCGTCCATTGCTCAGAAACTTGAGTTGTATTTTTTGATAGCATTTGCGTCATACACCAGAATTCCATGTGCGGCCCATATGACTTAAGCAGCAATATTAATCGCTCATCAGAATGAACGAATGCCGACATACATAAAATCGGAGTGTAGTGATCTTTGCTAATAAGTAATTCAGGAACCCCAATAACTGCAGCACTTATGTCCATACCACCACTTAAACATATATTTATATTATTTAATTCTGGGAGCTTTGCTATTTGTGATCTTTGTGAATCTATATCAAATTCTTGGAATGCTTGGGGAAAATACCAACCAATGACTCCACTAAGACTGTCGTCTAAAAATTTATCATAACCTGAATCCGGGTGAATTTTGATGTTACCGTTTAATTCAGAATTACTTTGAAGAACAGCTTTAAAATGTGCATCAGGAAATTTATTCGTAAAAGAGTCTTTTAAAGCAGGTAGGATTTTTTCCTCTAAGTTCTTTCCTAGATCACTTTTTTTATCAGAGTGACGATAAATAAAAGGGATATGAGTGCCATTAATTAATGAAGAAAAATTATCATTTTGTTTTAATTTATTCAATAATGAATTAGCTTTAGACTTAAAATCAACAGTCGATAAATCATCTCCACATAAATTGTATTTTTTAGCCCTTTCTAAAATTGAATTATAATCAATATCTGGCTGATTTAATTTATAGTAGAAGCTTGGCTTGTCACCAAAAATCCTATCGCCATCAGACGGAAGCCGACGGCCATAATCACTAAACAGTTTCAACTATATCTCCTAATTAAATTGCTTTTAGCATAAAAACTGATTTTTTGTTTTTTGAAATTTCAGGCGGACTAGGTGGATTATCGTTGTTATCAATTTCAGGAGTCAAACCGAAACCATGTTCGTATGGGACAGGGAGTAACGGACTTATATTCTCTTGATACTCATGAACAGATTTGTTGTGAAAGCGAATAAAATCCATATGTTCACCAATTATACATTCATCTCTATATGGGCCGAGCCAACTGTTCATCATACCCCTGCTGAGAATATCTTTGAGGGGCTCTTTTGTAACATTACCAATAGAAAGATCCATATAGGGACAAGGAACAATTTCTCCATCATGGTTAACCGTGTTAATCCCTTTTACTGTAATACATCTCCCAGGTTGACCATATGAAGGACTCATATGGGTAAAAATATTATATTTATCCTCTAAATATTTTAGCTGATCAACATCCTCTTTTGTACAAACCCACGTGTCTTGTTCACGAGCTGTTCCAACAGGTTTTGCTAGAGTTACATAAAGTGGGATGTCTTCATCTTTACAATAACTACAAAGATTTTCAAATTCTTTAGAGAAAACACGATCTTTAATAATGCATGTTGATATAAGGAGCTCTAAATTTGCAGATTTCGATGCTTTTAAGGCTTTCATAACTCTTTTGTATGACCCCTTCTTACCCCTAAACTCATCATGCTCTTCTTCAATCATACTATCTAAGGATATCTGAACCTTATAGCCACCTAATCCTGCAAACCATTTTGCCTTTTCTTCATCGAAAGTCCATCCATTAGTATCAAGAATAACTAAATGTTTTTTAGGGTCAATTGCTTCTATAAGTTGATCAAGGCTTCTATCAAGAAGAGCTTCCCCGCCGGTTAAAACAAATCTAAATATACCGGCTTCATCAGCTTGTTTAGACAATTCTCTGTAATCATTAAGATCCATTTGAGGCCTCGGGTCTAATTTCATGCCAGTCTGTTTTTTTATATCTCGAGTCATATATGGCTCTTCGCAGCAGTGCATGCAATGAAAATTACATAATGAACGATTAATTTTTATTCTTAAAATTGGACTAATTTCACCATCCAACATATTTTTAAAGTATTGTTGAATTTTTTCATGAACCCTTGGTCGGTGAATGCTTTGATCTTTACGTTTATTTTTTTCAACTAGAGATAAAGCTTCTTGATCTGCTAAAATTTGAAGTGCGTCAGCCATAATTCGCCTTGAATTATAAAGGTATTAAAATCTGTATTAATTAAAATATAGTATGTAAATTCTAGCATATAAACATATTTTAATATATTCTCGAAATCTAATATGGAAATAATTAACTTCAGATTAAAAGCATATAAATGACGGAAAAATACTAGTGAATTTATCTAATAATAAAAAAAATAAAATTATAAAAAAAAATACTATTAGTGTGATTGTTCCAGTTTTTAACGATGAAAAAAGAATAGCTCGTTGCATTCAAAGTGTTACAAACTATAAGAATATAAATCTTGAATTAATCATAATTGATGATGGATCATATGATACGTCTGCTCAGATTGCAGATTTATATGCAATGACTGATAAAAGAATTACAGTAATTAAAACAGAGAATAAGGGGCCTAGTGCTGCACGGAACGTTGGAATTAGGCACTCAATTGGAGAATTTATTTTTTTCTTAGACGCAGACGACTATTTAAGAATAAATACGCTAAAGTATTTGCTTGATGAAATCAAAGCTCCCAATGTAGATTTAGCTGTTGGCGATTTTTTAACTTTTAATGAATTATTAAGAGATGAGATGGAATCAAAACATGCATTAAATTTTTCTAGAACTTTAACGCTTAATAAATCAAAAATTGATGATTACATTAGTCTTTATTTAAAAAGACCTAATAAATACCCATTATTTGCATACTCATGGGGTCGTTTATTTAAGGCTTCAATTATTAAAGGACATAAATTATTTTTCAATGAAAAGTTATGGACTTTTGAGGATGTGGATTTTAATTTTAGATATTTAATTTGGGTTGATAAGGTCTGTTTTATCAAAAAGAATATTATGAATCACACAATTAATGGTGTTTCTCTATCTGCATCTATGAGGCTACCAAAAGACCCAAGTAGACTTTTCGAATTCCAACACGCTCTTATCAGTTCCGCGCTATATTTAGAAAAGATGAAAATTAATAATAATATTAAGGATAATATTTCTCATGCATATGCTTGCTATACGATTATCCAGCTGATACGGATTAGTTCTCAACATAATAGAAATAATAATAAAGTAATAATCAAATTAATTAATGAGTGTATTAGCGATAAAATACTCCAGGAAAGCCTTAATCATTACATTCCATCTAGTGATGATAGTAAAATAATTCCATTCCTTATAAAAATAAGACAGCCTTTACTCCTTTTTTATGCTTGTAGGATTAGGGGAAGAAAGAGATATGGAATAAATAACAGTTAAATTAAGAACTTAATCTTGTTATAATTTTAAAATGAAATCACTAGCAATTCTGACAAAGCAAGAATTAATTAATAAGTTAAGTTCCGTAAAAGAACATATAATAATTTATGGTGCCGGAGTGGCGGGCCAAGTATTGTTATTGGCATGTAAGGAGGCTGGGATTCAAATCGAATCTTTTTGTGATAACAATATTAAGAAAAAAGGTAACACTCTAAATAGCCTAGAGATTATTCATACTGACGATATTAAAGATAGATACCCAGAAGCTATTTTTTTAATATCTTCAGCAGATATAAATGACATAAAAGACCATCTAGTTGATTATGGATATCCAGAACCTAACCTATACCCAGGCGGCATAATTCTAAAAGGTTTTGATTTTAGCGAGTTTAGGAATCACTACGAACCTTACAATAATGAAGATAAAGATAAAGGATTTGTTGAGTTTGCAATTTCTAGCACAATTGAATGCCATGAGGGATATTTAGACCCCAAAAAAGTCTTTATGAGAAGTGTTGATATTGTTGTAACTGAGAAATGCACAATGAAGTGTGTTGACTGTTCTAATTTAATGCAGTTTTTCGAAAAACCAGAAAGCTATGAGATTGAGGAAATGAATAAAGCAATAGAATTGCTTTGCATGTACTCTGACCAAATATTTGAATTTAGAGTTATTGGCGGCGAGCCATTTGTAAATAAAGAAGTTCATAACGTAATTGATAAGTTGATATCAGAACCTAAAGTAAAAAGAATTGTTATTTATACCAACGGAAATATTATTCCAAGAGAAAATCAAATTCAATGTCTAAGGCATGAAAAAGTTCTTATGAACATTACTGATTATTCTCGATCTGGTGAAAAAATAGAAGATGAGTATACAAAAAAATTATCTAGATTCAAAAGAACTACAGATAAGGTTGAGCAACTTTGTATTGATAACAAAATTGATTACCGTAGACATCCACCTGAAAATTGGACTGATTGTGGGCGAATAGAAAATTTTAATAGGACATTGCAAGAAAATCAAAAAGTATTTGATGAATGTTGCTGTAAAAATCTTACTACATTATCAAAAAATGAATTACACCGATGTCCATTTTCGGCACAGATAACAAGGTTAGGGGTATGCGATGAAAAAGATGATTATATTGATTTAACAAAGCACACAGACCCAATAGCTAATCGAAAAAAGATTCAAGGGTTATTGGACGACAAGGTCACTCTTAAAGCTTGCGATTTTTGTCCAGGTAGACCACTCCACGATCCACAAATAATTCCTGCAGTTCAAATTAAAATGCCTCTTCCATATAAGCGAAATATAGAATTAAGTGATTCATAATTTTTATTAATGATAATCTCTTTAAAAAAAATAAGATAATTTTAAGAGGTAAACCTAGCAGTTTTTAAAATTGCATCCTCAAGGGATGTCCATTCTTTTACTCCGAGTGAGTTTCTAATTTTTAACGTATTAGGAAGATATATATTTCTTTTGAAATTTCCTTCTTGGATATCTTTTTCTTGAATAATTACTTTCTTAGAGGGGGAAACAACGTCTCTCACCATCCTAGCTAAATCAATAATTTGTATACGTTTTTCAGAGCCCACATTAAAAACTCCCTCATCGTTTCCAACAAGAAGTTTGATAAGCCAAATTAAAGTATCTGATATATATAAGTAGGATCTGTAAGGAGATCCATTACCATTTATTAGTATCTTGTCGTTAAAAATTGCATCATTGATAAAATTTCCAATGGCATAATGAATATCTAATGGTAGATAAGGGCCAACAAATGAAAAGCATCTAGCAATTTTAAAATTAATATTATTTTCTAAACTCATATTTGAAATGGTATCTTCCGCAAGAATTTTTCCTTTAGCTAACCCATTTCTTTTTTCTAGATCTAAAGTAAGGCTAACGTCACCTTCCTCCTTCATATCCTTCGATGATGAACCATAGACAACACCAGATGAAGTAAATAAAATTTTTGGAATATTATTTTTTATTGCAATATCCATAATATTTTTTGCGCCATTAGACAAAGTTTTAGTTTTGTTAGCATCTGTCTCACCATTAAATGTTTCTTTAGCCGATGTTGCGGCCATATGAAGTAAGAAATCAAATTTATGATTAATTTTTTTAAGGTCTAAAATATCAGTCTGAATAATTTTTAAAAATTTATTATTTTTGTAATGCGGATTTTCCAAGAAAAATTTATCTTCATTTCTTGTTATTACTGTAGTTAAAATATTTGTATTATAGTTTTTGTTAGCATAGAAGATTGCTTCTAAAAACCATTTTCCAAAGAAGCCGGTTCCCCCTGTAATTAAAATAGATTTATTGGATAGTAAATTAAATTCATTTATACATTTTTTAAAAATAAATGATAAATCAGATTCAATATCATACTTAATCATTTTTTATTCCATTGATGAATGATTCATAGGAAGTATGTTGCTTGATAATATTTATTGGAGATTTATCATGCCAAGACCATTGACCATCTTTAGGCTCACCCCCTTTGTATTTTCTGTTAATATCAGGCTCACTCTCTGGGCGACATTCATAGAGAAATGTTATGAAATGACCTCTTACATCTCTATTTTTAGCAAATAACTCTTTTATTGTTATAGGCTTCTTAGTATGGGTAACAGTCATTCCTAGCTCAGATTCTGCGACTTTATGAACTCTAGATGAAAAAGTTTCTTTAAAGCGTATGATTCCACCTGGGATATGCCAGCCGGGTCCATAGTATTTATCATCTCTCCATATTAGCAAAGTTTGATTATTTTTATTTTTGATTAAAAGGTCAACATTTACCATTGCCGTTATGGAGCTAGCAAAATAAAATAATACTTCGGGTAGGCCATCCCGTGGATCTGAAATAATCTCTTTAATTTTTTTTAGGTACGGTTCTAATATTTTATTCACTCAACAATCTCAAGGTGGTCTTCTCGTACAATTGCGATATTTTTAATAAAGTCATATTTACTTGATATTATATTTTTCACTTCATCAGAATAGCCAGCAGCAATAATAATTAAAGCATCAGGCTTTTTAGCTTCTAAATACTCTGGTGATTGAATATTGATATTAGTCCCAGGGGTATATTTATTTTGCTTAAAGCTGGCAGAATCAACAATATAACTTATTTTACTTGCTATTCCAGATAAAGAGATTATTGCTAGTGACTGATGACCGGCACCCCATATTACAATATCTTTTTTATCAAATTTTTTGATATAGTTAGTTAATTCATTATTTAACAAATTAAACTTATCTTTAAAGTTACTAACTGGAAGCGGAGTTCTTTTCTTAACTTCAACAGATAAAATATAATCATGCCAAATAGTTTTGATTGACGTGATTTCAAATCCATTACTTTCCAATATATGTGAAATTGAATTTTTGTCAAAATAGAAAATATGGTCAGTAATAAATTCTGTATAAAGTCCTTTTTTTTGAATCATTTCAAAGTTAGGTACTTCAATTACTCCATATGCTTCTTCTGCTAACAAATCCCATAAAATACCTAATGCTTCACATGGGTTAGGCCAATGCTCCATAAAGCTAAAGATACCAAATGCGTCATAGCTATGTTGATGTTGAGCTTGGATTTTTAAATTATTTTCTAAATAACCCTTACTCACATCTAAATTTTTTGCTTTACACGAAGCTAAATTTTTATCGGAGTATTCCAAACCAAATACTTCTTTAATACCAATTTTTCTCATAATTTCTAGGTAATCTCCCCCTCCACAACCAATTTCAATATATTTTTTATTAATTAGCTTATTCAACTCTACCCATTCCTTAAATTGTTGGATTCTAAATTCTTCCATCTCTTTTGAAACAGATACTGCACGAACTACTTCTTTATAATATGAAACAGGAGGTAATATATGCTGTACTAGGTTACATTTTGTACATTGGTATATATCAAGGCTAATATTATTATTTTTCTGATCAGGGTCATTATGAAAATTTTGTGCTGATATAGGAGAGTTCTTATAAACCAAAAGGGGTTGTTCAAATAATTGACCTTTACATGCTCTACATTTTAAATTGGTAACCATCTAATCTTTTATTTTCTTAGAAGCTTCGCTTAAAGGGTATATCATCTCTGCTTTAAGTTGCTCTCTAGATAGTAGCGGTGACATATCTTCCAGGGGCATCGATAACATTGAGCCATTTTTTTGAGGAATTGCTGCAGATTTTGGCCATAATGTTTCATCTTCTCTTAATAAAATATCGCAAACGATTGATTTTTTACTTCTTAGAACCTTGTTTACACCATCAATTAAGCCATCTATATTTTTTACTTTAATAGTATTAATACCAATTGAATCAAATAGTTTACATATATCAGGTAAAAATAAGTCTGATTCTGGGCCAGTGGCGATATATCTTCCTTTAAAATAATTTTTTTGAGTATTCCTGATTGACGCGTAACCATTATTATTAAGAATAAATAATTTAAACGGCTTCTTAGAAATTTTTAACGTTAAAATTTCTTGAAGGTTCATCAAGAAACTGCCATCGCTTTCAATACATATTACTTCTTTATATTTATTTGAATTTAATGCGCCAATTAATGCAGGAATTCCATACCCCATAGCACCTAATCCTGATGTTAAAAAAACTCTCTGCCCCGGTTTATTTCTGAATGCCATATAAAAAGACTCAATAGCTAAGCCTGAACTTCCTGTAACAATTAAAGAATTCTTTGGCAGGCAATCTGATAACGTATCTACTAATTGAAGATGGCTAATTTTTTTATTTCGACTAAATTTTCCTCCATCATTAATTGAATATCTCTTTTTCCAGTCATTACATTTATTTATCCAATCAGAAAATTTTTTTATTTTATACTTAGCCGTCTTACTATTTAGATTTTCTAGAAACACCTTTGCATCTAAATTAATCTTAAAATAAACTTTCATTTTAAATTTATTTAATTCATTTAAATCAATATCTACAATTATTTTTTTAGCATTTTTAGCAAAATTTTGAGGGTTATATGCGGTAACAACATTATCTAGTCTCGCTCCTATTGATATCAATAAGTCAGAGTTCTGAATTGCAAAATTAGGTGCTCTAAGTGCTACAGTTCCTGGTTTTCCAATATTTAATCTACTTGAATTTGGTAGTAGATCCATTGCATTCCAAGTTGTCACAATAGGTATTTTTAGCATTCTGCACATTGATGTGAAATCTTTAGATGCTTTAGACAATCGAATACCATGACCAGCTAATATAATTGGTCTTTCTGATGAGTTAATTAATTTAATAATCTCATCATATTTATTAAACAATCTAGCAGAATTTTTTTTATTGGTTAATATCTTAAACCCAAGAAGCTTACTTGGACTGATTGGTGCTGCTTGTATATCAAGAGGTATATCAATCCAAACAGGGCCTTTACGTCCTGATGTTGCTAAGTGATATGCTTTTTCAAGCTCCGATCTAATTTTTTTTGGATTTTTAACAGTTACAG
>Ga0114997_10004506_pt1 | contig 10762 bp, 11 predicted proteins | sample ArcticOcean_MG_C_2_FD_87045 | JGI IMG/M metagenome (GOLD analysis project Ga0114997, IMG submission 87045) | Marine microbial communities from western Arctic Ocean - ArcticOcean_MG_CB4_136 | ecosystem: Environmental > Aquatic > Marine > Oceanic | place: Arctic Ocean: Canada Basin | collected... | reverse complement strand
TTTTAATTTATAAAATGACGATCGGAACACAAAGTTGTAATTATTTATATAGTAAGTGTATGTAAAATAAAATTCTTTTTTAGATTCTTCAATTATATCAATAATTTTTATATTAAATGAATTTGCCACATGAGTTAATGAACCATGACAAATAATTAATAATTTCGTTTTGGTCATTAAAGATTCGATATCTAAAAAAGACGGTCTATCTATAAAATAAATAGGATGACTCATTTCATTATTTGAATATATGTTATCTTTTAATTTACATAAAAATTTTTTTTTAATTTCATCAAGTAATGGAAAATTAATAAAACCAGTTGTTATTAAAATATTATTATATTGAGATGCATTTTTTAAAAAAAATATAAATTCATTATAATTAGGATTGATATCCGTATAACTACGAATATAAAAAGCACTAAACCACTTTTCATCTAAGTGTATCTGAACATAATCATTAATAGGAATTTTATTAGCAAAATTATTATTTTTTTTCTTACTAATAAAATTATAATGACGAATTTTTTTATCAATTTTGGAATAATCTAAGATTTTTTGAAAAACATCATATAATTTATTATTATTAAATTCAAAAATTTTAATATTAAACAAACCGTAATATTTTTTAATTTCATTTGATATGCCTACTTTGAGAAATGATTTAAGGAAAAAAGTTGAAATTATTGATTTTTCCTTACCATCAAAAATGTAAATACAATCAAATTTTTTTTTTCTAAGTTTTAAAATAAATTTAATTTTACTAAAAATACCTGTTTCAGGAAATAATAAAATTTCATTAAATAAATTTAAACTTTTTGCATAATTAAAGTTTTTATTAGATGCAACTAGTGTTAAATTAGGATCTATTAAATATTCTTTAATAGTTGAAATAGGTGGACAGGAAACGATTAAATCGCCTATTCTATCGGTTCTAAATATTAATATTTTTTTAGACATTGGAATTATTTAAGGTAAATACTTATATAAGATAAAAATACATATATTAATAGATTGAACAAAAAAAAATATAAATTAGAAGAATAACTGTGAATTTTTATAAAAAAGCATTATTTATTACACTTCTTATATTCATTTTTTTTGTTGGATTGATCACAGTTCTTGAGCCCGTAGTAGATAGACAATTATCAAATATTTTTGCTGATAAAAAAATATCCACTAAACTTAAAAATGAATTGTTAAAAGGCACTAAAGATTTTACTCCTGAGAAAAGAACATTTTATAAAAATATAATTAAAAAAATATATATTAAATGGAGGCCACTCTTGGAAGAAGCGGTAGAAGAAGCCAATGACGAAATTAATAAGAATTAATTTTTTTTAAACAACTGTCAGGAACCATTACCGAAATATTATTAAGGTCCAAGTTTTTCTCATCGATACTGTATTTTTTTAAAATCGAATAATTGTTAATATTTAACAATTTATGATTATTTTTTGATGTAATTAAAAATAAATTTTCATTCAATATTTTTTCATTATTATCTTTATAAAATTTTGGTTCAAAAACTTTTCTGAACATTTCACCATGCCTCTCAAATATGAAAGGTATTAATTGTTTTTTATTTTTTAAAATTACATAATAAAATGAATCATCTGTTAAGTTTAATGAACTTTTAATATTACATATTCTATTTATGTTTTTTTGATCATTAAGAATTCCATTAATTACTAACCATTTTTTTTTAGACCACTTCTGTTTTTTAAAATATCTAATATCTTTATAATTATATTGTTTATTAGATGTATCTATTTTTAGAGATGAATATTCTGGGTGTGTATAACTATTTTTAGAAATCAATAATACTGTAAATACTAAAAATGTTGAAATAAAATACTTTAAATCTATTGATTTAATATTATTAAACAAAATTAAAATAACTATTATACCCAATGTATGACTAGTAGTATATTTTTCTAATCCTCCAATTTGAGCGTGTGGTGTTAAAGCTAATACAAATAGTGATATAATAATATAACCATCATTATCTTTATTTTTTTCTTTTTTTTTTATTTTATAAAATAATTCACTTATAACGAAAAAAATTGTTATGAAAAAAATTATCCCAAAGAGAATTTGATGTGGTTTAACTATATAATTAATAATTGCATTTATTGATATTTCTTTAATATAAAAAATTATTTGTTGCAATATAGTTTTATCAGTTATTTCAAGAGAAAATAAAATTGGAATTTTTTGATATAATATCCAATAATTCAATATATCTAAATTTATTAGATAAAAAATAAAAATTAATATAGGCAATAATGCACCTAATAGAAAATATAATAATTTCATAATTTCTAACTTATTTTTATAATAAAAAAATATATAAAAAAATGTAATCATTAATATTAAAGGAATTAAAATATAATTATAAAGCGTTGTAAAGGACAGGTATGCTAATGAAAGACATAAGCCAGAAATAAGTTTTGTTAAATTTTCTTTTTCTAAAAAAAAAATTAATGATAATGTGTAAAAAAAATATGAATTATAAATAGGCCATGGTTTTAAGGGTATTGGATAAATTATAATTAGTGATATTATTGATAAAAATGCTAAATATTCATTTGTAAATTTCTTTACTAAAAAACTTATTAAAATTATTGTAGTTGAATAAATTAGACTTGTATAAATTTGTAAATAAAGTACCTCATTTCCAAATATTTTCAGTATTATCGAATGAATTAATGTTGTTAAGTAACCGTATTCTATAAATATTTCTTTATAGGGAAGCTTTCCATTATTTAAATCTAATGCATTAGAAAAAATTAGACCAAAATGATAACCATCATAAATATAAACTGAATAAAAATAGCAATATATGACGCTAAAAATAGGTAATAAATATATATATTTATATAAATTTATTTTCATTCTTTAAAAAGTAAAAACATAAGAAGATATTATATAGCGGCTTTATCTTCATCTAAATTATTTTTCAATTTTTCTTCAAATTCTCTCAATCTTTTCCATACGGATATTAACTCAACAATGGTCGACCAGCTTTTCACTAGGTATTGCAAAGATCCCTCCACTCTACCGAACGCCCTAGTAATTTGCTGTACAAAACCAAGTGTAATTCCACCAGCAACGATTGTAGGAGCCAAAGCTAAGTATGGAACAATAACCATTCCTTGAAAATAACTCCATTTAACTGCATTAAAATATAAGTAGTGAAAATAAGATCTAAAATGAATTTTTCTAACCCTAGAATACAATTGACCAATTGTTGCTGGTGCTGCTCTTATTGGATCTTCCTCACCTAAAACTAATTCTTTTCGATATCCTGCTTCTTCTTTTTGAATATCATATTCAATGCCAGGCAACTTAATACCAACGCTCGCCAGTAAAAAAGTACCTCCTAATGCTGAGATTATTGCAACCCAGACTAATGCATGATCAACCTCACCTATCCATGGTAACAATGTGATTTGTTTTGATAAACCCCATAGTATTGGTAAAAAAGCTATTAAAGTCATAATACTATCTAACAAACCAACACCTAATCCTTCCATAATTCTTGCAAATTTTAGTGTATCTTCTTGAACACGTTGTGATGCACCTTCAGTTAAACGAGCTTTTTTCCAATGAAGATGGTAATAATCGGCCATTGAAGTTCTCCATCTAAATACCCAGTGACTAACAAAAAAACCGGTAATTATAGCTATAATGATCCATAAACCTGCAATACGTGCAAAAGTAAAGAGGTAAGAAATAAATTCTGTTTCAGTAACAGATCCAGGTGTAGTTAAAGCTTTTTGTAAGGTGTCATAAAAATCACCAAACCATTCATTTATTTTAACATCAAGTTGAACTTGATACCACGTGGATATTAAAATAAAAAAAGAGCCTAAAATACTCCATGGATACCAATACTTAGTTGTAAAAAATTTAAACATTATTTTGTGAAATTATCTGAGTATGATTTTTTAACTATTTTTTTTTTATTGTTTTCAATTAAATCATATTTAATTTTATTTTTTTTTGCATATTCAACAGCTAATTCTTTAGAAGAAAATTCTAGTTTTAATTCAGACAAAGTATCTGTTGAACTTTCCCAGCCCATTAATGGATTAATACCAGTATCTTTAGTTTTAAATTCTAGAAGCCACTTATCAAGCTTACCAAGACCAGATTGCATGGCTGTTTTTGTCGGTTTATAAATTTTAGCTTTTTGCATATTTAATAATGGTCGGGGCGGCAGGATTTGAACCTGCGACCCTCTGGTCCCAAACCAGATGCGCTACCAGGCTGCGCTACGCCCCGATTGAGGTTGTTATAACGCAAACACTCCCTAATTCAACGAATAAATGAATGTAGAATTGCCGTTCTATTACAGTTCATATAGATAATTTAAAAGCATTATCATGATAAAAGTTTAAAGATTTTATAAAATTTTTAAGATATAAGAAATTATGATCATTTCTTGCATAAAGTGTAATAAAAAATTTACTGTTGATGACAAGTTAATTCCAGATTTGGGGAGGATCTTGGAATGTGGATCCTGCTTACATCAATGGCATTATATTCCAGTTTTAGTAATTAATAAAAATATAGATACAAAAAAAACTGAAAGTGTTATCCAAAATGAAGATCCTTTTATTTTTGATAAACAAACTAGCGAAAATAACATTATTAATAAAAAAATCATTCCAGCTGTTGATAATGATAATACTAAAAATTCAATTCCTAATTTAGAAGATAATAAAGATCCTGTTGCTCCAGTTATTCAAAATAAAAAAGCTAAATCAAATTTTCTTAACAAATTATTAGTTGCTATTCTTACATTTATTACATTTATAATTATTCTAGATACGTTTAGAGATAAATTATCAAATATTTTTCCAAGTTTAGATTTATATTTATATAGTTTATATAATACCGTAACTGATATTTTTTTATTTTTTACTAATCTAATTCAGTAATGTTTAATTATATATTCTGTAATGATTAATTATATAACGACACCATTTAAATGGTTTTTTAAATTAGAAGCAGCAAGTGGTTTGCTTTTATTAATAAGTGCTATTTTAGCATTAGTAATAAGTAATTCAAATTTTTCTCATATATATTTTGATACCCTTACAAGTTATTTATTTATTGGCATAAATAACTTTGGAATGAAACTAAGTGTATTACACTGGATTAATGACGCATTGATGGCAATCTTTTTCTTTTTTGTGACACTAGAGATTAAAAGAGAGTTTCTTCAAGGCGAGTTATCATCGAGAAAACAAGCTTTATTACCAATAATAGCAGCTGTTGGCGGAATGCTTGTTCCAGCACTATTTTATGTTTACATAAATTTCCAAACACCAGAAACACTTAATGGTTGGGCTATACCTTCAGCCACAGATATAGCTTTTTCTCTTGGTGTATTGTCATTGTTAGGTTCAAGAGTTCCAATTTCATTAAAAGTTTTTTTAACAGCATTAGCAATAATAGATGATCTAGGAGCTATTGTTATAATTGCTTTTTTTTATTCAGGCGATTTAAGCATTAAGTATCTGTCATTAATATTAATTACTTTTATTTTTTTGTTATTACTAAATAAATTTAACATTAAAAAATTTATACCATATTTATTATTAGGATTATTTTTGTGGTTTTTTACTCATGAGTCAGGTGTTCATGCAACAATAGCGGGAGTACTGTTGGCTACAGCAATACCACATAGGAAAAAACTAAAAGATTTTTCATTATTAATAAAAATAGAACATAATATTAGTCCTTATGTCGCTTTTGGAATAATGCCACTTTTTGCACTTGCAAATGCCGGTGTTTCATTAGAAGGAATAAGTTTTAATTCGTTATTAATGCCGGTCCCTTTAGGTATCTTATTGGGCCTTTTTTTAGGTAAGCAAATGGGTGTTTTTTTATTTTCAATTATTTCTATTAAATTAAAGATTGCACAAATGCCAAATAATGCAAACTGGTTAAATTTATATGCCGTTGGTGTATTAACTGGAATAGGTTTTACTATGAGTTTATTTGTTGGAAACTTAGCGTTTGTTGATAACACACAATACATTGATGGAGTAAAAATTGGTGTTTTATCAGGTTCTTTACTTTCGACAATTCTTGGTTATGTTCTTTTATTAATTGTTCCTAGAAAATGACTTTAGATAATGATAAAAACTTTATTAATATTAGCATTAGCAATGTTCACATTTAACAACAAAGTGTTGGCAAAATATGAAAAGATATTCTTTGATTTAAATATTAAAAATATTGATGGTAAAATTATAAATTTTTCTGAATATGATGATAAAGTAGTGTTGCTAGTAAATGTTGCTAGTAAATGTGGATTTACAAAACAATATACAAATCTACAAAAATTATGGGAAACTTATAAAGATAAAGGTTTAGTTGTATTAGGTGTCCCATCTAACCAATTTGGCGGCCAAGAACCTGGTACAAATAAAGATATTAAAAGTTTTTGTGAAATTAATTTTAATATTACATTTCCATTAACAGACAAAGTTTATGTAAAGGGTGAAAAAGCACATGATATCTATAAGTGGGCTAAAAAAAATTATGGAAAATCCACTATACCTAAATGGAATTTTCATAAAATTTTAATTAATAGAGAAGGAAAAATTCATGATACTTTTTCATCATTTACAGAACCTACATCAAAAAAAATTATTAAAGAAATTGAAAAAATTTTGAAATAATTTTAATTTTTACTTATAACAATTTTTTTTATATATTTTTTAAGATCCGTTTTTCCAAAATGTTTATAAACTTTGTTAGATAAATTCATATTTGTCAAAGCAGAAGCAAATCTTTCTCCACGTCTGTTTGGTAAATATTTAATTTTTGAATTAAACATTTTAGCAACATCTACAATGGAATAGCTTTTTTTATTTGAAATACTATAATGTCTATTAAGGTTTTTTTTCCAAGCTAAATAACAAATTTCAACTGTATCATTAATATGAGTGAATCTTCTTGTTTGATTTCCTGGTTTAACAATTGGTAAAGGCTTTTTATTTTTGAAGTGATCTTCAAAAATACCAATAACTGTAGCCATACTACCTTTGTATATTTGACTAGGACCATAAACATTATAGAAATATATGACTTCAAATTTAAAATTAAACCATTTTTTTAAATTTTCTAATAACTCAAGATTTTTTGCTTTTGTAAAAGCGTAGGGAGACAAGTTTTTATCCTTACCCTTATTACCAAGAGTTGCAGAAGTGGCAGAATAAATAAGTTTAATTTTATATTTTAAACAATAATTAAATACCGCATTTGAACCAATTGAATTAGAATCAATACACTCATTCATTTTTAAAAAACTTTGATAAATTCTAGCAAATTCACCAAAGTGAAATATAGAGTTAATATTATTATAATTCTTTAATATTTTAAAAATGTTTTTAGTATCATTTTTAATATATTTAATTCTTTTGTTAATAATATGATTTATTTTTAATCCAGATGAATAATTATCAATACTGATAATTTTATATTTAGTATTTTTTAAAAAATATTCAATCAAATTTGTACCAACAAATCCAGCTCCACCAGTAATTATAATTATATTTTTTCTCATTTTATATGTTAAAATTCATTCCATCAAAAGCAGGTATTATACCCTTGGGTAAACATTTCAATAAATTATTATAATCTAAATCTGAATGTAAATTTGTAAGAATAGTTTTTTTTGGTTTTAAATCCTTAACTAGCCTTAAAATATCTTCTAAATTATAATGAGAAGGATGATACTTGAATCTTAGGCAATCTATTACTAAGTTATCTATTTTAAAAAAATTTTTAATATCTTTATCATAAATTAAATCAATATCACTAGCATAGGCACATTTTTTATTGATTATATAGCATTGACTATTAATTTTCCCATGTCTAACGGGTATAGAATTAATTAACACACCATCTATCATTATTTTTTTTTTGATTAATTTTAAATTAAGAATTGATGGATAACTAGAAGTACTGTTAAAACAATAAGCAAAATTATTTTTCAAATATTTTGAGGTGGATTCATCAGCAAAGATAGAAATTTTTTTTTTGGTTTTCATGTAGAAAACTCTTAAATCATTAATTCCATGAGTTTGATCGGCATGTAGATGAGAATATAATACTGTATTAATTTTTTTTATTTTATTTTTAATCATTTGTTCTCTTAAATCAGGAGAAGTATCAATTAAAATATTTTTTTTTTTTGTAGTAATTAAAGCGCTACATCTTGTTCGGTAATTTTTTTTCTCATTAGGATTACATTTTCCCCAATCTCCATCGACTTTGGGGACACCCAAAGAGCTTCCACATCCCAATATAGTAAACCTAATACTCATTTAATTGTTAAAAAGAAAATTAAAGTTATTTGTAGTAGTTTTATCCAATTCTTCAAAACTTAATTTTTTAAGAAATGCTAATTTTTCAGCTGTAAATTTAATATAACTAGGTTCATTTTTTTTTCCTCTCATTGGTATTGGTGCCAAGAATGGGCTATCTGTTTCGATAAGTAACTTTTCCAATGGTAAAAAGCTAAAGGTATTTTGCAAGTCAAGGCTATTTTTGAAAGTAATAATTCCACTTGCTGAAAAAAAAGTATTTAATGTAAGTAAATTTTTGGCGAATGTAATTGAGCCCGTAAAACAATGCATTAATATTTTTGGATTATATTTTTTATATCTATTTAATATATCAAAAGTTTCATTTTCTGCGTTTCTAGAATGTACGATAATAGGAAAATCTAATTTTATAGCTGCCTCAATGTGATTTATAAAACTAGCAACTTGTTTTTTCTTATCACTATGATTGTAGAAAAAATCTAATCCCGTCTCTCCTACTCCAATAATTCTTTTGTTATTCTTAATATTTTCAATTATTAGATCTTTGGTCACTACATCATTTTCACATTCATGTGGGTGTATGCCAAATGTTCCAAAGATAATTGGATCTATTTTTACTATTTTGGTAATTTTTTCAAAACTTTTAAATGTTGTACAAATCGTTAATAATTTTGTTATACCAATTTTTTTAGACTTAATTAAAATATCTTTAATATTTTCATATAAAGGTTCATGGTCTAGATGGCAATGTGAATCAATCATTAACTTTTTCTATTTTTTTGAATAAAATATCAATCTTATTAATTTTACTTTTAACTTTTAAATAATTATGATTTGATATTGACGAAAAATTAATATCCATTTCCTTGAGGTTAAAAATTTTTAAAGATTTAATAATTGACTCTGGTATTATTGGATAAAGCATTATACAAATTTTTCTTATTACCTCTAGTGATGTAAAAATTATTGTATTTAATCTTTTAATATCATTTTTTTTTTTCCATGGTTCTTGATCGTTAAAATATTTATTAGCATCAAATAAAGAATTTACAATAAACTCAATGTAAAAATTGATATTTTGTTTATCAATTTCATTTCTTATAATGTTAATATTGTTACTAAAATTATCTAATAGTTGAAGGTCTTCTTTGTTAAAATCACCTTTTTCAGGTACAATAGAAGAACAATTTTTTTCATTAAAGACGGTAACTCTTTGACATAAATTCCCAAAATTATTAGCCAGATCACTATTAATACAATTCTCAAGTCTTTCTTTTGAAATAGATCCATCATTTCCAAAAGATACTTCTTTAATTAAATAATACCTTAAAGGATCTACACCATACTTATCAATGATTTCTAATGGATCTAAAATGTTACCTTTAGATTTAGACATTTTTTCATCGCCAGATAGAATCCACCCGTGTCCATAAATTCTAGATGGTAAGGGAATGTTAGCTGCTAACAAGAATGCTGGCCAGTAGATTGCGTGAAATCTTAAAATATCTTTACCTATTAAATGAATGCTCGCAGGCCAAAACTTTTTATATAAATCACTTTCTGTACTTGGATAATCTAGTGCACTAAGATAATTCGTTAAGGCATCAAGCCAGACATAAATAATATGTTTGTCATTATTTGGCACTTTAATACCCCAGGAAAAGGATTTTCTGCTAATTGACAGATCTTTTAAACCATTCTTAACAAAGGAAATTACTTCATTTTTTCTAGATTCTGGAAGTATAAAATTGGGATTGTTTTTATAGTACTCTAATAATTTATCTTGCCATTTCGATAGTCTAAAAAAAAATGATTCCTCTTCAACCCACTCTACAGTTGAACCTGATATAGTTGAAATTTTTTTATTATCCTTAGTATTTATTTCATCATCCGAGTAGTAAGCCTCATCAGAAACAGAGTACCAACCAGAATATTTTGATAAATAAATATCACCATTTTTTTCTAATAAACTCCATAAGTGCTGGACTGATTTAATATGTCGCTTTTCTGTAGTTCTTATAAAATCAGTATTTGATAAATTTAAAGTTTTTGCTAGTTGGCGAAAAGACTTACTGATCTCATTACAAAAAAGTAATGGTTCCATGTTTTTTTTTTCAGCAGCTCTTTGTATTTTTAGACCGTGTTCGTCCGTACCAGTTAAAAAATGGACATTAAAACCATCAATTCTTTTAAATCTAGCAATTACATCAGCAATAATACTAGTGTAAGCGTGCCCCATATGAGGTTTTGCTGATGGGTAAAATATTGGCGTTGTTATATAAAAATTTTTATCCATTAAATATTTCTGTTTTGAATTCTATAAAAAAACTTTCCTTGTCCAAATTGTATTTATTCATATTAAAAATTTTTCTAATAAATTTTTTGTATAATAAATTTAATTTTTTTGAATT
>Ga0114997_10004505_pt1 | contig 10762 bp, 8 predicted proteins | sample ArcticOcean_MG_C_2_FD_87045 | JGI IMG/M metagenome (GOLD analysis project Ga0114997, IMG submission 87045) | Marine microbial communities from western Arctic Ocean - ArcticOcean_MG_CB4_136 | ecosystem: Environmental > Aquatic > Marine > Oceanic | place: Arctic Ocean: Canada Basin | collected... | reverse complement strand
TTCATCATCATAAAAGGCAAAACTACATTCTTTACCCTTGAGGGTCGTTGTGGAGAAATCCCCCTCTTCATCTAGGATATAAGCGCCTTCTTTATCCAATATGCCTTTCGATTCTTGGGATAAATAAGTTTTTGCTTCTTTGACAGCACCTTCAATCAGCGGCAGCTCATCTAGTTCCAAAGGAGCTCCAAAGTCTCCTTCCACACAACAAGCTCCTTTACATTTGTCTAAGTCACAGATGAACTGTTCTTCATAAATATCTGAAGAAATTACGGTTTTGTCTATTATGATCATGCTTAGTACATTAAAACATTAAAATTAACCAATAAGCCTCAATAACCTTCAACTGTTTTGAATTTTGGCTTATAGTCGAATTATAGGGGTACTTAAAGACGATATAAAGAATTGAAAATCTAAACATTAATCTGATCGCATAGAACCTTAAGGTAGCTCTAAAACCTACTGCTCTCCAAAAAAACTAACCACGAAATAAAAATTTATTAGTTATTTATTAATTTCGATTAACCTAGAAATCAGAACTTATCAATTACTTTGCTCCAATAAAAAAATAATTTATCATTACTTAAAAAAATATCTTATGACCTTTACACTTATTTTATCCTTACTGGCCTTAAATCTATCCCCACTTGAAACGGTGCCTGTAAATACTCAAAAAAGTACTATTGAATGGGAAGGGGGCAGTGCTACTACCACTCACAATGGACTTATCTCTTTAAAATCTGGTAATCTAGAGATCTCGGATGGAAAATTGACTGGGGGTACTTTTGAAGTTGATATGACATCCATCACTAATTTAGATGTTTCAGAGGCCTATCGCGGTAAATTAGAAAATCATCTTAAATCTGAAGATTTCTTTGATGCCGATGCATTTCCAACCGCACAGTTGATTATTGTGAAAGCTACGGAAGAAAAAGAAAACTTATACCGAATCATCGCTGATTTTACCGTTAGGGATATTACAAAATCTATTGAATTTGATGCTACCTTAACACCTAGTGGTAATAGTTATAAAGCATCGGCCAACTTCACTTTTGACCGTTCAGAATATGAAGTAAAGCATCGATCAGGAAGTTTTTTCATGGACTTAGGTGATAAATTGATTTATGATGAAATAAAAGTGGCCATCTCTGTGATTACCCAGAACTAAATTTAAAATAGGGTCTATTTGAAAGGGATGTTTACATATCTTTAGAATTGTTAAGCGGTTGATCAAAAAGTCAACCGCTTATTTTTTGCCTACACTCAAATAGATTCCTATTACTAGAATATTGAATATATTTATAGCATTTACTCAGTAAAAGAGCCTTTTTGCCCATGAAATCCAAGGAGATAAAACCACAGCTATCACCCCTCTATTCAAAATTAAATACCTAATAAATGCCTTTCATTGAACAGAATCTTATCAATACTGCGCGGTTCTCACTTCTCTATGTATCAACACTCCAGAAAATATTAAAAAAAGGAGCTTAGAAATGAATCCAGCCTTGCGCAGTCAATTCAATGGTGTTTTTATTGTTGGTAACCATAACCTTACCTAAATCGGGCGCATGCATGTAACCAATCGTCGTGATGTCATCGTGATTTTTCATTTTCTCAAAATCCTTTTGATCGATGGTGAAAAGGAGTTCATAATCTTCACCCCCATTAAGCGCTGCGGTGTTAGGATCCATACTGAACTCAGCAGCGGTTTCAAAGGTTTGCTTTTCAATGGGTAACTTGTCTTCATAAATACAAGCTCCTTTTTGGGATTGCTTGCATAAATGGAAGATTTCAGAGGCAAGTCCATCCGAAATATCAATCATTGAAGTAGGTAAAATACCCAAGTCTCGTAATTCATGAATGACATCCATCCGAGCTTTTGGACGCAATTGCCGACCCACTATATAGGAATATTTGTCTAATTGGGGTTGCATGTTTGGATCTACTTTAAAAACTTCTTTTTCACGTTCTAAAATTTGCAAACCCATATAGGCACCGCCAATATCTCCTGAAAGGCATAATATATCTCCCTCTTTGGCACCATTTCTATAGACAATGTTGTCTGGTGCCGATTCACCGATGAGAGTGATCGAAATGACCAAACCAGATCTCGAAGAGGTGGTATCTCCTCCTACTATATCAATCTGATAGTCTTTTGCTGCTGCATGAATCCCCTCATAAAGAGCTTCCACAGCCTCCACAGACATACGATTACTCAAGCCAAGACTGATCGTCATTTGTTTGGGTATTCCGTTCATAGCAGCAATATCCGAAACGTTCACAGTTACCGCCTTATATCCAAGATGTGTCAATGGTATATAGCTCAAATCAAAATGGACGCCCTCCAATAGCATATCGGTACTGATCAATTTCTTATGATCAGATCCACCATCAAGAACCGCAGCATCATCTCCAATGCCTTTTAGTGTTGAAGCATGTTGAAGGACTACACGCTGATTAATTTTATCTATAAGTCCAAACTCTCCTATGGCTCCGATTTCTGTACGCTTTGGTGTATCCATAATATTATTATTTTTGATTGGTAGTTGTCCTATCACACTCCTTTTTAGGGAACATCATCATTGTGTGTTAGCGCATAAACTGCAACTTTCTCGTTTAAGTTTGTGTGATCTAAAAAGTAAAAATAACAAGGATAATATGGAATCATAAATATATTGAATTATATGTCGTCAAATAAAAGTGGACACTTTCAGATATAAACTAGGCGAATGTAGATACTAATTCAAATAAATATTTTTATCATGTAATTTATTCTAAGCAGTTGATAAACCTTGGCTTCTTTCCTATCCATTTATCGGCATGTAAGCTGAAATTATTACATTCAATTACATTTCCGACCTCCCATGGATTAAGATTTTGATTAAAAGAAGTAGCTCTTTTAAACATGCTTTCCATATTTATTACTTTGCTGACATTCCATTTGCTAATATCTTGATTAAAGGCATTGGCTTGACTGAACATTCTTTGCATGTTGGTTACATTATAAACATTCCATTTGCTAATGTCTTGATTAAATTTTTCATTATCATCAAACATGAACGACATATTAGCTACACCACTAACATTCCAATCGTTGATATCTCCATCAAAACTATTAAGACCAACGCCAGAAAACATAAAAGACATATCGGTTACATTGCTCACGTCCCATGAGCTGACATCCATTATTGGAAACTCATTAGCTAGTAATCTTTCTTCGCTGATAAAGAGTTGGCTCATATTTGTAATAAAAGTCGTAACAGGTATAATGCTATCAACATGTTTTTTGACCATACCATAGAGCATAACTGAATCCACCACGACATAACTAACGTTATTTAACAGGTAAGTTTGTCCAACAACGGCAGCATCAGACGCTTTGATGGTAACTTCATTTGCTGATAGATATACTGGGGTCTCAGTCGTATTAAAGTCTATATCAGGATTTAATTCACTTTCGCTACAGTTTAGAAAAATGGCCATCACCCATAAATGGCACAAAAGAAGAATTGTTTTAAATAACTTCATAAACTTTACCTCACCTATATACCTCATTAACAAATGTGTCCAAATAATAGTTTCTCATGAATATTTAGGACAGTAAATATTATTTAAACGAAAAAATAATGAGAAAAAATAACGTCAAATAGACTCGTATTTGAGGTGGATAGAAATCCTTGATAATACCATAACTCTTTTGAAACATCGTCAACATCAATTTCGCAACAAAGACACATCGCAGAACTTAAGGCACTAGAAATTGATTAAAGCATAGCTACATTCCTGACTATAGATCTCAATGAAAATAGTACTTCAAATCTTTTGACAACTTTGGAAAGTAAAGGAAGATAAAGACATCAAATAATAGTAGCGTATTTTTTATATGAGTAAAGTAAAGAATGGCACTTAAAAAGCAAAAACCTGTAACGCTAAGAGTATAGGGTTATGCTATAATTGACTCCTAGGCTTGGGCTGCAGAACGCAAAGTGAGCAATGGAATCGCCTAGCAAAACACCTATCAAATGAACTTTTTAATACCAATTGGGTACTCACTATGGCATCATAGGTCCCTACTTCCCCTTATCGCATAAAAGAATACTTAAAATTTAACTTGGAGGGTTGTATAAAAACTTCGGGACTCCGAAGGAATGATACCTGGACCTGGATAAGAAGTAGCCCTTCGAGTAAAATAAAAGGTATTCATGAGGTTATTGATTCCTGATTCTATTTTGAAATTTTTAAAACTATAGGCAAAGGAAAGGTCCATGACATGGTAGCTCGGTATTTCACCAATGAGTCCATTTCTATTATCTCCATCCACAGCAATGGTAGAATTTTCGACATCCGTAAATTGCTCACTGAGATAAATCCATTGCAAACTCCCCATCAAATTTCGGAAACCGAAATTTACACCACTTTTAAAGTTAAGCATGGGGATGAACTCCACTTTTTTACCTTTCACATTGTTTTCCTCAGAAGCTAGATAACTTGATTCAGTAAATGCCGTATTGATAAAAACATTCCATTTAACCTCTTTCCAATCTTTATTGAGGGAACTGACCAAATTAATATCTCCAAAGATCTCAATCCCATAAATAAAAGCTTCTCCAATATTTTTTCTCACTCTATTGGCACGATCATCCAAAATAATTCCAATTCGATCATCATACAACAATCCAAAAATACTGACATCGAAATTAAGCGTCTTTGTAGTCAAACTCCTAATGCCAAGATCTACGGTATAGCCTTGCTCATCGGTGATGTCGGGATCCACAATAAATGTGGGACTTACCGTGCGTATATCACTGAAAGTAACCGATCTGTAATTTTGAGAAATATTGGCATACCCTTCAGCTTTAGGTCCTATAGTATGGCTTAATCCCAAGCCAAAAAGCATAAAAGAGCGGTTGAAAGAGCGATCGTCTATTTGCTCAACATTACTTATGGGATTCTGGGCAATATCAAAAAGAACTTCACTGTAAACACCTTCACTCTCAGTGAAGATATATTCAAATCTAAACCCAGGTGTGACCGCAAATTTCTCATTAATGAAAAATATATTTTCACCAAATAATGAAAAATTAAGATTGGGAAAAGTAAAGTCCGATTGATTGGGATAGTCTGGATAACGTTCATAATTGAAGTTAAAATCAGCATCAATCCCTATACTTCCGGGACCTTGTTTTGCCGTATTTCGCGATTTATAAAATTTGGTTCCTAATAAAAAAACACCCGCCGTTCCTTTTAATTTGTATCTAGATAACAATCTAAGTTCGGTACCGTAATTCCGAAAAACTCCTGCAATCAAGTCCCTGTTATAAATAAAATCTCCATTTTGGTCTTTATAATCATCTTCAGCCACTGGGCTGCTATTCAAGTTGATGGGATTTCCTCTGTAGCCTAGTGAATTTCTCTCAGCGACCAAACCAAAAATCATCGCAGATAACTTCGTTTTTGAAGAAAAATTATGATTAAAATTGAGCGCGGCTAAATTCCAATCTATTTCGAACCAATTTCTAGTACGATTACTGTAAATCGGATCTAAGTCAAACTGCGTATCTGTCAATCCTCCTGACTGCTGGGCCAAATAATTGAGGTAGGTATACTCAAAAGATAAGCTAGTTTCCGGATTAAATTGGTAGTTCAAATAAGTGAAAGTATTATTTGAATTGTAACCCGAATTGGATCTGAATCCATCGCTCTGCTTATGATGATAATAGGTATAATAGCTTAGCTTACCTACGGTACCACTCAAACTGTTGAAAGAAGAGAAAAAATTAAAGCTCCCCACGGACTGACGGGCGATAAGTTCTATTTTTTTATCAGGGACGGGTTGATGCATTTTGAAATTAATCAATCCCCCGAACTGAGTCCCATACTGTAGGGCTGCGGCTCCTCGAACTACTTGAATTTGTGACAAAGCCTCTGCAGGCGGCGTATAATAACTCTCAGGATATCCCAGTACATCTGGGCTGATGTCATATCCATTCTGTCGGGTATTAAAATTCGCAGACCGATTAGGATCTAAACCACGTCCCCCGATACTCAATTGTAATCCACCATCGCCACTTTCATATATATTGAGTCCTACAATTTGTGAATAAACTTGTCTGGCATTATTGCTTGCCTTATTTCCTACAATTTGATCGACCAAAATAACTTCATTCTTTTTACCCGCATAAATTCGGGTACCCTCAACGGTATTTAATCTACCCAAATTGAATACGCGTTGTTTTTGATCCAAAATTACTACCTCGGACAAGTCTCGACTTAATTTAACCAGTGAGATATCAATAAGGGTATCACGAGAAATTTGTATTACTTTTTCAAAGATTTGATAACCATAAGCAAAAGCTATCAACTTGTAGATTCCCTTTTCAGTGACCTCCAGTATATACCGACCTGAAGCATCGGTCCTTTCGTTCAAATTAGTGTCTTCAATTTGTATTTCTACCGCTTCTTTGGGATTCTCTTTTTCATCATATATGGTACCGGAAACTGTTATTTGTGACCAACTGAAATGACCCACGCAACATAAAAAAAATATCAACTTAATACGCAGAAAACTATTCATTGAAAGGCAATATCCATGACTTGTGTGCAAAAGACTCGTATCCTTCCGTTAAATCAAATTTGGGATCTATGTATCTGGTACTTATTCTACCATTTAAAGCTACAAAGCAATCCACAAATATGCTAAGATTTGTCATGCCCTGTTGAGAAAAATGTGCATTTAGAAATTGGGCATATTGAAGTATGAAATCTGGTTGTGTTGCCATTTGCTTCTCTTGAAAGGAAGTTAAAAAATCTTCATTATTGACATAAAACCAACTTCCAGATGCATTATCAACAATCTTAAACTGTGCGTTACCCGCCTTCTCCATAAGCATTACTCTCCAAGACCACCGGTATCCTTCCTCAGTCCAAAAAAGATTACCTGGATAAAGCATATGCCGAAAAGGTAATCCTATTTGAATTAAAAAAAACAATACTAAAAAGCCTATTTTAAGCTTATTTATCAGTGAATCTTGAAAAAGTGAATTTTGAATTTGATAGATTTTATGATATTTAATCCTAAACACCTGATGCAATATATCAATGATTTTTTGATGAAATTGGTGATTAAAAAAAATTAACGCACTAAAGATCATGAGGTAAGGAAACATCCCAATAGGAAAAAGAATCGCTGTTAATAAATGAAAAAAAACAACCATCATAAACCCAAGACCTCTAGTTTTTCTGTTTAAGAGTAAAAAAGGAACAAGTAAATCATACAACGCTCCCCCCCATGCAAACAAATAAATCATCCAATCATAGCGAAATAAAAATCCAATCATTGGTAGATCGTCTTTGGTAGGCAACCAAATTTTTAGTGGCATCCCTTGCAGCAACCATTCTGGATTTAATTTAGCCAATCCTGCATATAAATAGACAATACAAAGCAACAATTTAATGACGTCGATGTTCCACTGAGGAATCTGAGGAAATGATAGCCTAGAATTTCTGAAGGTATCCCAAGAAAAATAGTTACCGGCAGGTAAAAAAATTAATAAAAAACTTAGTACACTGACAAAATAATAATGGTTGAGATAAGTTGTTTTGTCCATCAGCTCGATATAAGTGAAGGAAAGAAAAAAAGTAATGATCGCCCATGTATACTTTAAGCCTAGGGCAACAAATAATGCAGATAAACCACAAATAAAAAATAATACATAAGTGAGATCACCCAAGGGCTTAATCCATTCAAACCCGTAATATGAGAAAAAGAAGTGAGGCTGAATATATAGCTTATCTATCCAACCCAATGCCCAAAACCTGATGATGCTGATAAACATTAAAAGGCCAAAAAAAATTCTAAAAATGGCTAGAGGTGCACTGGATGTCGTTTTTGAAAAATATGAGACCTTGATCAACATTAGTCACCATCGGCGTCCACGTAATCGACTGTAATATCTAATAATTGGAGCATGTCTACTTTCATAAAAACTACGTTTTTTTGTAAGATATCATAAGTCTCAAGCATTTTAATATTATCAATTTCCACTTGTTGGCCTAAATCCGAATTCAAATTTTCTAACTGTAAATGTATCAATCCGAATTGATTATTGATGAGTGAATCAAGGTTATTAGTCGATCCCGAAGCTTCGAGGTAATTGATCCATCCTTTAAGACTCATACCTGAATCTTCTTGACTAAAATGAACTCCATTGAAGAAATCTTGAGCTGAATTTAATGCTTTTATTAATAATTCTTTTGAAACATCTCCATGATATCTAGCTTCAACTCGATCACTTAAGGAAGAATTTGAAAATACACCTGCCGGTATTCCTACTTTTCCTGCTCGCAAAAACTTTTCATAATAATATATATAATCATTAACCATTGAGTTAACAGACTCCGTAGCAGCATTTCCGTCGCGTTCGATAAACTCATCTCGATAACTCTCTTTCCAATCTTCCAAAACAATTGAGGTTAATGAAAGCATTCTATTTACAACATCATTTAAGAAAGTCTTGTATTTCAATCCATTCGTATCATCTGTATAAAAAGCTATTATTTCTTCATCTGAATTTCCTAATCCATGTAAAAGGTAATCTAAGGCTGAAAAACCTTGCTCATCTTGCCTATTGACGGAGGTCAAATCATAGTCACCTGCCAAGAGCGTAGTTGTCATTCCCTGTGCATCTAAAGGATATACATTTATAAAATTCCTTAAAGTAATTTCTTCTGCCTTTCCTATATCAAACATATCTACAGTTTGCCATGCGAGATAAGCATTTAACCAAGATTGCTTCAAATTGATCAGGTTTTCTTGGTTCGGTATATCTGTAAATTCATTAGCTGCTAAAGAAAGTGAATCCATATTGTCTACGAAAGATTCAAAAGCAGGTATAATTATATTATCAGCCCAATTAGCAAGCATTGTAACTCTCGTAAACTCTTCTCCTGCTCCAGTATCACTGGCAGTTGTATCAACAGAATCGGAAGTATCTCCATCGATTTGATCATCAGTAGAATTATTTTGGTCTACTTGACTGGCTTCATCCAACTGAACATTATCATCTTCCGAACAGGAAAGAAAAAGAACTGACATAAATAGAGCAGCAAAACAGCAAAGAGTTGATATATTGTTTTTCATTTTAATTTTTTATTAAAAGAGGACTTCTCTACTGAGAAATCCTCTTTTTCCAACAGAAAATAGTATATGTTAGTTCTGTAATTAAGCATTTTCATAAGTAAAACCAAAAGCTGTTGCAATTGTTGTTGCTGCTTCTTGTAAATCAGATTGGGTGACATCCCAAAAGCCTCGCATACCACCAGTAGTTGGATAAATTTTACTCAACATTTCCATTACTTCTTCTCTTGAAAAATACGGGGCACCTGTTTCTGGATTTAAAGTAAATTGAAGACTATAAACAAATCCGAAACCTTCTGAAAGATCATGAAAAACGCCAGCCATATCGGGGCTCGCTGCTGCTAACCCTATTTGACCTGCTTTCAAGTAGTGTGCCGCTCTAACGCCTATTACCAAAGAAGCTGTCTTTGCGATGTGATGTGCAGCGGCATCCCGTGCCTCAAACTCTGCCTCGACAACTGCAGCTCTACCTTCTCTAAACGCACGATGCAACTCACCTGCAGTCCCGGAAAAGTCAGGATCACTATCGACCTTACCTATATATTTCAACATAAATATATCATTACTTCCGGGAGTAGTAACGGGATCTATACCATCCGCCGCTAATCCGTATATGTAACCATAGCCTTCATCCCAATAATGTTCCATATTCGTATAGCTTTTCCCATCAACTTTCGTTTGTGCGGCTTGATCTGCCTCATTTGTACCACTATTAAGTTTCGCTGGTGTTAAATAACCATTTAAAACTTGATCAGCAACTAGGGCACCAATCAGCGCTTTGTTAACAGCTTGGTTATTCTCCAATCCGTTCTGATTTACGTACCGAGTAGATCCTCCACCAGCCTCTTGAATGTACCCTGCTAAGCCTTTTGAAGCTTCATCAGTCCACGCCGGAAATACAGAATCAACTTGATTTGTCATCCAAGCCTCTAAATCTACTCTTATCGCTGCAGCATTAGTAGCCGTTCCGTTATTTCCTGTTTTGTTCTTTAATTGCTTAGAAGATGCGTTCAGATCAGCATCACTAAAATCGCTCGCTCCTTCCTGATGATCAAACATTGCTAACAATTTAGCTATTGTCGTTGTCTCATCTTTAAGAGCACTTACCATTTCTTTGGCCATTTTTAATCTTGTGGTTTGACCTGAATACGACACCGTTGTGTCTCCATCACGAGTGAAGAGATATGTTGCCGGGATCGCAAAACCAATTAAAACAGTATCGGTTACTGTTACAGTATCGGTCTCTGTAATGGTTAAAGTATCTGTTTCTGTGATAGTAACAGTATCTGTAACAATAACTTCTTCAGTTACAGTTACTGTTTCTTCCTCACAACTAAGAAGAAAAATTAGGCTTGCGATTCCGCCGTAAATAAATATATGTTTTAATAAATTCATGTTATTTTTGGTTTGTAATACTATTGCAAACTTAGAAATGATGCTGTCTATTCTGAATGACTATTTTTAGTTAAATTACTCACTAGTAATAGTAGCTGATACGTACACTATAACTAATGAGTGAAGATAGGAGTAGCTATTTTAAGAAGATCATTTGGTGTTATGAATTTCTTGGCAAAGCTCAATAAGTATTCCATCTGTGCCCTTTGGGTGGATAAAGGTCACCAGTTT
>Ga0114997_10004504_pt1 | contig 10763 bp, 10 predicted proteins | sample ArcticOcean_MG_C_2_FD_87045 | JGI IMG/M metagenome (GOLD analysis project Ga0114997, IMG submission 87045) | Marine microbial communities from western Arctic Ocean - ArcticOcean_MG_CB4_136 | ecosystem: Environmental > Aquatic > Marine > Oceanic | place: Arctic Ocean: Canada Basin | collected... | reverse complement strand
GGCCCAGCCGTTCTTCAGGCTAATTTATGGCATATAAATAAAAAATCAGTATCAAGAGGCTTTGCAATTGGAACTTTTTGTGCATTTCTACCAATACCAGGCATTCAAATGATACTTGCTGCGTTTTTATCCATAACATTTGCAGCAAATCTTCCGCTTGCTGTCATTTTAACATGGATAACAAATCCATTTACATATATCCCGATCGTTTACTTTGCTATTAAAATTGGAGGAATTTTTATTAATGCAGAATCTGCTTATGAAATTAAAAGTGAAGAAATAAATATTTTAACTGATTTAATGTATTACTGGGAGCCACTATTCTTAGGATCATTAATACTTTCGATAATAAGCTCTTTAATAAGTTATATATTAATTAGGATGTATTGGAGATATTATGTAATAAAAATCTGGTCGAAGAGAAAAAAAAATTAGCTTTATATAGTTCTCAAGGACCCATTTTCTATAATTATTTTTTGCCTCAATAAGGACGACATCTCTAGATCATGCGTCGCTACTATTAAACTAGAGTTATTAAAATTAGCTAGATCAGTAAGTAATGAAAATATATTTTTCGCGTTTGCCTTATCAAGATTTCCAGTAGGTTCATCCGCAAAAATTATTTTAGGATTATGGATAATAGATCTCGCAATAGCTACTCTTTGCCTTTCACCGCCTGATAATTTATCTATCTGAAAATCAGCTCGATGTTTTAAACCTACTTTCTCTATAATTTCATTAGTTTTTAAGACCACTAAATCCACATCTTGATTATCTATCATTAAGGGCAAAGATATATTTTCCTTAACATTTAATTCTTTAATTAAATGATGAAATTGATAGATAAACCCAATATTTTTAAGCCTTAATTTACATAATTCATTTTCAGAAAGTGTAGACAAATCAATATTATCAATAATAATTGTGCCAGAGTCAGCTGACTCAAGACCCGACAAAACATGCAATAAGGTACTTTTCCCGCTACCAGAAGCTCCAACGATGGCAAGAGTCCCAGCAGGCTTTACGTCTAAAGTAACATCCTTTAATATTTTTATTTCATCACTTCCATCTATAAACGTTTTATTAATATTTTTACAAACTAACATAGCTAATTTCCTTTAAGTGTTTCTGCAGGCATAGTTTTAGACGCCGTTAAAGACGGATAAATTGTGGCTACTATTGAGAAAATAAAAGATATAACAGATACGTATACTAAATCTAATAAAGCAATTTGTGCAGGTACAGAGCTGATCATGTAAATATCTGAGTCTAATAGATTATGACCAATAATATATTCTATAAACATTACGATATAATCAAGATTTAAAGTAATCAAAAGACCTAGCATTAATCCAAATATAATTCCTAGCGTACCCAAAAATGTTCCTTGGAGAATAAATATAAGCATGATACTTTTTGAATTCATACCAATAGTTTTCAAGATAGCGATATCAGATTTTTTTTCCGAAACAACCATAAAGAGTGATGATATTATATTAAATGTTGCTACCAAAACTATTAAAAACATAAGCAACATAAGCATCGTTTTTTCCATTTGCAGAGCTTTAAAGAAACTTTTATTCATCATGGTCCAATCTATTACGATGTACTTAGTATCGATATTTTTTTTAATAAACTTAGACATGCTGGGTGACTTAAATAAATCAAATAACTTTAACCTTAAGCCAGTAATATCATTCTCCATATCATAGAGAAGCTGTGCTTCATCCATACTTATAAAAACTAAATTTTTATCGTATTGCTGCATCCCAAAATTAAAAATTGAGCTAACTTCAAATCTCTTTATTCTTGGCACAACACCTATTAAGGTTGAATTCACTCTTGGTATAACTAAGGTAATTTTATCACCAATGGATAAATTCATTTTCTTTGATAAGTCTATGCCAATAGAAATTTGATATGGCTTTAAACCAATATCATTAATATCTCCCTCGACGATATTTTCTGACAAACTAGTCACTAATTTTTCATATTCTGGGATAATACCTTTTAACTGTATGCCATGAACATTATCTTTATAACTTATCATAGCCTGTCCTTCTACATACGGTGCTGAACCAGAAACCAATAAATTTTTGTCTATTTCATACTTGAGCTTGTCCCAATTCTTTAATGTATAATTATTTTCGGTAACAACCACATGAGACACCATGCTTAATATTTTATTACGCATCTCGCTATGAAAACCATTCATAATTGACATCACTACGATAATCGCTGCAATACCAAGGGCAATTCCAATAATAGATGATTTTGAAATTATTGATGTGAATCTACTCGTCTTTTTAGACTTTAAAAACTTATACGCTATATATGGTATTAGAAATTTCATTACTGTCCTGTAACTATAGAGTCAATTCTAATAAGTAAATAATTGGATGATTTTAGTTCTATTGGCTTAGATCTTCCAATATAATCACCAGGTGATGCCATAGCTTGTTTATGCCTAGAAATTCTTGCTTCAACGATAATTTCCTTAGCAGTAGATAATGTTTGGGTTTCAATCATATTCATAGTGTTATCTAACTTAATATTATAATTTTTTTTCAGTGCTACTACATCAAATATATCAATAGCTAGAGGGACTCTCATGCCATTACTACGTCTAGCATAAACAAATAAGATCTCATTACCAGTAATTTTAGATAAAATATCGTCATGGACTAATATAGTAACATCTATTATAGGCTCTTTAGATTCAAAATAATGCGCTATCTTGTAGCTTGCTAGCTCGCTAGAGTAAGAATATATTGATAACGTAATAACTGGTATAAAAATAATTATAAATAAATAAATATATGCTTTATAGGTTTTTTTATTCTCTAATAGTGTTTTTTCTATAGATTTATTATTATATTTTTTTATGCTTGCAGGACTTTTGTAATCAAGCTCTTTTTTTCTTTTAAATGACCAGAATAAATACCCTAAAGAGAAAAATAAAATCAGAAATGGGCTATACCATAAAAACCACGTAGATTTTTTAAGTGGTGGGTTATACAGAACATAGTCTGTATATCTGTCAGACATAAATTTATAAATTTCTTTATCAGTTTTGCCAGTTTCTAACATTTTTTTTACTTTTTGACGAAGATCTTTTGCTAAATTTGAGTCTGATTCTGCTAAAGATTGATTTTGGCAAACTAAACATCTAAGATTTTCTATAATTTCATTATATTGACCACTCTCACTTGCATGAGCAATATTAGAAGAAAAGAAAAGGCTAATTAAGAAAAGTATATTAATTTTCATTTTTCTATTAACGGTAAAATAATTTTATTATAATAACTTTCGTCTATTGGCCCAACATGCTTGTGAATAATAAGACCATCTTTATTAACTAAAAAAGTCTCAGGAGCTCCATAAACACCAAAATCTATTCCAATGTTGCCATCAATATCTACAATAATATCTTTGTAAGGATTACTTTTACTATTAAGCCATTCTTTAGCTGAATCCGTATCATCTTTATAATTAAGACCATATATAGGTATTGTATTTTTTTTATGTATTTTTAATAAATTATTATGCTCTAAAGTGCAAGCATAGCACCAGCTAGCCCATACATTTAAAACAAATGGTTTTCCAACTAAATCTTCATTACTTATAGGTTTTTTTTTCAGCAATGTTGTGGAGTAAAATTCAGGTATTTTTTTTCCAATTAATGGCGATGGAATTAAGGTTGGGTCCTTATTTAAACTACTATACAAAAAATAAAATATAGTAATTAATGCAAGTAAAGGAAGGACGGATAATTTATATCTCATTATTTATTATTACTCATCAATTGTTGTCTACTAAATATACCAAATAAACCACCTAAGATCATCAAAGTAACTCCATACCACAGCAACTGCATAAATGGTTTATAATAGATTCTAACTACCCATGAATCCCCAGAAAGTTTTTCTCCTATAGCAACATAAATATCTCTGCGTAAATTTGAATCAATCGCCGCTTCAGTCATAACGTTTTTTTGAATATTATATGTACGCTTTTCTGGAAGAAAGGAAACTATATATTTATTATTTTTATAAGCATCAAAAATCCCAACTTGTGATGTATAATTTTGTGATGTTGTATTTTCTACGCCAATAAATTTTAAATTTATATTTTCAATTAGGATTTCAGAGCCAATAATCATTACTATTTCTTTTTGCGATGAGAAATAAGTGCTAAGAGTAACTCCAATTATTAAAACACCAATTCCAATATGTGAAAGAATATTAGCCAACATGAATCCCGGAATTAAAAGCCTATTACTTTTACCATTAAGCTGTCTTTTGTAAAAAATCTCATATGCTTTTAAAAAAGTGGAAAGTATTGTGAAGACAGCTAAAAAAATTGCTAAATAGATAATGGAAAGATCTGTGTCATACACATAATTTATAAAAATATATGAAATAATAATAGAGTAAAAAAATATATTTCTAAGCTTTTTAGACAACTTGCTAAGATTTGTTTTACTCCAACTACTGAAGATTGCAGGAGCCATTAAAAAAACTATTGGCAGCATTAGTGCAGAGAAAATAAAATTAAAATATGGGGCTCCTACTGATATTTTTCCTAAATTTAACGAGCTTGTTATTAGTGGGTATAGTGTCCCCAAAAGAATCGCAAAAGTTGTTATAGTGATAAATAAATTATTTAAAAGTAAAATAAACTCTTTTGATGTTATAGAATAATTTTTAGTAGATATTAATCTTGGAGATCTTACAAAATAAAGTAATAAGGATAAAGTTATAGTTAAGGTTAGGAATATTAGAATAAATAAACCTCGTTCTGGATCATTGGCAAAGGCATGCACTGACACAAGCACCCCTGATCTTACTAAAAAAGTTCCCAGTAAGCTTAATGAAAATGTTAAAATTGCTAACAACAAACTCCAGTTGATAAATATACCTCTTTTTTCTGAAACTATTAAAGAATGCAGCAAGGCTGTAGATGCTAACCAAGGCATAAATGAAGCGTTTTCAACAGGATCCCAAAACCACCATCCACCCCAACCTAGTTCATGATAAGCCCACCAACTTCCTAGGGAAATTCCTATTGTTAGAAATACCCAAGACGTAATAACCCATTTTCTTAACCATGATATCCATTTTACATCTATAGATCCGTGCATTAATACTGCCGTCGCAAAAACAAAAGGAACACTTGTACCAACATAACCAATATAAAGCATAGGCGGGTGTATTATTAACCCTGGATCTTGTAAAAGAGGATTCAAATCCATTCCATTTAATGGCACAGGGAACACTCTATCGAATGGATTTGATGTAAACAATATAAATATTAAGAAAAAAAGCATTAGTATGCCCATAACTGCAAGCATATTTATTACTATAGTATTTGGAAGATTTTTTGAAAAAATAGATATAAAAAAAGACCATGCAGAAAGCACTAAAACCCATAACAAGATAGAGCCTTCATGAGCGCCCCAGACAGCTGAAAATTTATAAATATTTTCCAATGATATATTTGAATTGCCTACTACATATCTAAGCGAAAAATCATCATTAAGAAACGCATAGACCAAAGATAAAAATGATAGAAAAATAAATAGTAGTATTAAAGACGATAGATATTTACAAAAAATATATCCTAAGTTGTTATTAATAACATTTTTCAAAAAAATCATAGAAAACAAACATAAGCTTAAAGAAGCAGAGATACTTAAAAATAAATTACCTATTTCTGTAATCATTTTTTATACAGAGCCTCACTATCATTTTTCATCATATCCGCAACTTCTGGAGGCATGTAATTCTCATCGTGTTTAGCCAAAACCTCATTTGCAATAAAAACATTATTATTATTAATTTTTCCTGTCATAACAACACCTTGACCCTCGGCGAATAGATCAGGTAATATGCCATCATAAATTACACTTACTTCTTTTTCTAAATCATGAATTACGAACGCAACTTTCAGACTATTGTTTGATTTTAAAATAGAATTTTTTTTCACCATCCCTCCAATCCTAATATAAGAGTTCAATGGAGCTTCTTTTTTTACAATTTGTGTTGGGGTATAAAAATAAACCATATTATTGCTAAACGCATAAATTAATATAGATGCAAAACTTGAAAAAGCAATAAAGAAAATAAAAATCTTTACCATCTTTTTTTTACTATTTTTTGTTATCTTCATGTGCTTTTTTTCTAATTTCTTTTTTTAATTCATAGTGCGGAAGAAGATACCCTGCTAAAAGAAAAACTATTGAGACTAAATATGCCGCATAAACAAATACCGTATATTTCCCCATGCTAAAAAATTCAATCATTTAAGTATTCCTCTAGCCATTTACTATTTTTTTCTCTCAGATGTATGCCTAATCTTACTCTCTTTATAAAGACGGTTAAAAAATATACATTAAAAGTAAAAAGCATATAAAGAAGCGGCAATAGCATTGTTATATGTGCTGATGGCTTTTCAAATTTTGTTACTGTTGGGCCCTGGTGCAAAGTATTCCACCATTCTACAGAATAATGAATAATTGGGATATTAATAATACCTATAATCGCCAATAAAGACGTTACTTTCACTGCCTGTCTTTTGTCGCTAAATGCTGAGTATAAAACCATAATTCCAATATATAAAAATAATAGTATTAGCTCTGAAGTTAGTCTTGCGTCCCATACCCAATAAGTCCCCCATGTTGGCTTACCCCATATCATTCCAGTAATAAGAGCTATAATCGTAAAAAAAGCCCCTATAGGAGCACACTGAATGCTAGCTATTTCCATTATCTTAACTTTCCATACCAAGGCTATAAAACCACTAAATGCCATTATGATATAAACCTGAAGAGACAGCCATGCTGCAGGAACATGAACATACATTATTCTATAACTGTCACCCTGAAGATAATCAGTTGGAGCGATGTAAAGCCCCCAATAAACACCTATGCAGAATAGAAAAAAAGAAAGAATAGATAAAATAACAGCAATTTTTTCTGTTTTAGTATAAAAAAATCTTAAATTAGCAATTTTTGATATATTCATAATTAATTATTAATACTAAGCTCCAAAGTGTATTTTAGTAAATATGGCATTATAGGTAGAACAAGAACAAGCAAAGCCAGTAATATACATATTTGCATAGTGTAGGGGAGTCCAATAGAAACAGCTTCTATTGCGCTAGCAGAAAAAATTAGAACTGGAATATAGAATGGAATAATTATAACCGGGGTTAAAATATTACTTTTTGCTAATCCTAGTGTTAATGCTGAACCAAATATACCTATAGAGATTAATATTGGAGTTCCTAAAATTAAAGTTGATAAAATAATTGCGGAATTTTGAAATGAAATTTCAAATAACAGCGAGACGAGAGGGATAAAAATAATAACTGGTAAACAAGTGAATATCCAGCAAGCAATAATTCTGAAAAATAGTACTAACTCTATAGAAGTATCAGAGGTTAAATACATCTCGATAATTCCATTTTTAAAATCATCTCTAAAAAAATTATTTGAACTTAGTAAAGTTGTTAAGATAACAGTAATCCAAATCATACCTGGTATCACTTTTCCTAAAAGAATTTTATCCGTACCTAGTATTAAAGGAAAAACAGAAAGTATTAAAAAGAAAAAAATCAAGGGTAGAAAGATACTATTAAGGTTTCTAAAGTAAATAGCCAATTCTGTTTTCACTATTGCTTTAATCACTCTGGTTTTCCATTTTAAAAGATTTTACGTTATTAAGTTCTTTCGATAAGTCAAAATGTGAGGACAAAACTATTAGCCCTTGGTTATCTTGGTGACGTGCAAATAATTTAATTAAAACTTTTGTGGTTTCTTCATCTAAATTATTTAAGGGCTCGTCAAGTAACCAAATTTTTTTTCTAGTTAGAAATAATCTTGCAAGAGCCACCCTTCTCTTATTGCCTTCCGACAATTGTGAGGCCATATAACTCTCATATTTACTAATATTAAAGTACTCCATAGACCTTCTTATTTGTTTTGTATTTTGACTGTCTGCAGATGAGTCAAATACGCAGAGGTACTCAAGATTCTCTAAGACCGTTAAATCATCATTTAGACCGTTTTTATGACCTATATATAAAATATTATCTAAGTAATTACACTCCTGATTTTGAATATTAACTTTATTTAGACTTATATAGCCGGACTCTAAATTTTGTATTCCGCAAATTGATTCTATCAAAGTAGTTTTTCCACAACCATTTGGGCCTGTAATTAATAAAACCTCTCTATTGTTTAAGAGAATATCAATATTCTTTAATACAATATTATTATTTTTATAACAAGTTGCTGAATTTACTGAAATTTCAATATTATTAGTCAAGGTATTATCCAATTTAGCATTCAATACTTTAATAATAACATATGAACAGTCTATATATATATATTCTACTTGTTGAAACAATTTATAGAATAATAATGTAAAATACCGAGCTTATTTAACAATGTTATCCAATATGAGCAATATGAGCCCTTTTAATAGAATAAATTCTTACTTTAATAATAGTGATTCTACTGTATTTGATGGCTTAAGCTATTCGGCAGACTCGTTATTTATATCTTCTAGGGAAAATAAAAAAAGACTTATAATTGTAGATAGCAATACTGATGGCAAGAGACTATATAAAGAGCTAGATACTTTTAATCAGGATGTAATAGATAATGAGTTAATTTTTATACCGGGTACAGAAGAGATGCCATATGACATGGTTGATTCTGATAAGTATTTAAGCTCGAAGAAAAATTTGGGCTTGATGCAGCTAATAAATTCAAAATCTAAAAAATTAACAGTAATTACAACTATAAAAAATCTTCAAAAGAGACTAATCCCAAAGAATGACTTAATAAAAGAAACGATATATATAGAAAAATATAGCGACCTTAACATAGAAGATCTGAGAAAAAAACTTACTAACATGGGCTACTTGCTAAATCCTCAAGTCAACTTTCATGGGGAGTTTTCGATTAGAGGGTCTATAATTGATATTTATCCAGGTGGTTATAAGTATCCAGTTAGAATAGATCTTAACGATGTAAACATAGAGTCAATAAAGTATTTTAATGTTGATTCTCAGATAACAACAGATAAAGATATTATTAATAAAGTATGCATTGTACCTATAGGAAATATTATTTGTAATGACAATAATGTAGTAACTTTTAGGAAAAAATACAGGGAAATTTTCGAAGGTAATCCCAATAATAACAATATATACACTAGTATAAGTAATCAGATAATCCCACAAGGCTTTAATAATTACTTCCCTCTTCTTTATGGTAACGCAGATTCATTACTTGAATACTTTAATGATATTGATAATTGGATGATATTCGAGAATATCTATAATAGGCTTTCAAATCATTGTAAAACTATTAAAGATAAATTTAATTATATAAAAGAAAATGATGAACTTTTTTTAGAGCCAAAGCACTTGTATATAGAAGAAAATGAATTACTGGAAATAATTAAAAATAAAAATCCTGTAACGATCTATAAGAATAAAACTCTTTCCAATAACTCATATAATTTTAATATTTCTTCTGTCCCAGATATATCAATAAAACCATACCTTGAAAAACCAATTAATGATCTTTTAAATCACATTGGTAATTCTAAGTGCGTAATATTATTTAGCACTGATAACAAAAAAATATCTCAATTAGAGGATATATTTAGTGCAAATGATCTTGAATATAAAAAAATTAATACTTTAAAAAAAATTAATACAAACGAATATAAATTTTACATAATTAACAGCTACATTAGCTCGTCTTTTAAGATAAATGAACTTAGCATGTCGTTTATTATTAGTAGCGACATAATAAAAGAAAAAATTAAACAGCATACACGCAAGAAAAACGCAAAGTCATCATTTTTTATTGACCAACTAAAAAATCTTGAGGTAGGAGCCCCAGTTGTTCATGAAGAACATGGCATTGGGAGATACGATGGCTTAAAGTATTTAGCGACTAATGGTGTGTCAAACGAGTATTTAACAATATTATATGAAGAAAATGATAAATTATATGTGCCTGTATCGTCACTGCATCTTGTAAATAAGTATAACACTTCTGATGACGAACATGCTCCCCTTCATAGGCTCGGTGGATTTTCTTGGAGTGGTGCTAAGAAAAAGGCAACACAAAAAGCTTATGATATTGCCGCAGAATTATTGGAAATTAGTGCTAAACGCGCTTTAAGAAAATCTCTAAAATATAATATTAATGAATTCGAGTATGATGATTTTGTAAATGAATTTATTTATGATGAAACAGGCGACCAGTTAAATGCTATTAAAGATGTTGAGAATGACTTAACATCAGAAAAACTAATGGATAGACTAGTATGTGGAGACGTAGGCTTTGGTAAGACTGAAATTGCATTAAGAGCAGCTTTTATATGCGCATCAAATTTTAAGCAAGTTGTAATTTTAGCGCCAACTACTCTTTTAGCAGAGCAACACGAGAAAACTTTTAAAGCTCGATTTAAAAATTGGCCTTTTAAGATAAGCTGTTTATCAAGGTTTAAAACAAAAAAAGAACTTGATAGAACAATATCAGAGATTAGTACGGGTGATTGCAATATTATTATTGGTACTCATAGAGTTATCCAGAAAGATATAAAATTTAAATCTCTAGGCTTATTAATTATAGATGAAGAGCAAAAATTTGGTGTGAAGCATAAAGAGTTTCTTAAAAAGATAAAAAACGAAGTTAATGTACTAACACTAACAGCTACTCCAATTCCAAGAACTTT
>Ga0114997_10004503_pt1 | contig 10764 bp, 13 predicted proteins | sample ArcticOcean_MG_C_2_FD_87045 | JGI IMG/M metagenome (GOLD analysis project Ga0114997, IMG submission 87045) | Marine microbial communities from western Arctic Ocean - ArcticOcean_MG_CB4_136 | ecosystem: Environmental > Aquatic > Marine > Oceanic | place: Arctic Ocean: Canada Basin | collected... | reverse complement strand
CATGAAAAGCTTATGAGCTTTTTAAGTCACTTAGATAAAGTTTTAAAGAATATTAATTTTATTAAAGATGACAGGCCAATGATATCGAGGAAAATTAATCATATATTCAAAAAATCAGATTTGTCAGAAGAAGAGATTAATATATTAAGAGGGTTTTTAAGTGCAATTGAGAATCATTCTCAATAGAATCAATCACATACAGTAAAATAATAGTTGACAAAATTAGTAGGTTTAATCATCATAACTATATAAGTAAATAATGAGTTATTAAAATATGATCTTAACTACAAAAGCGAGGTATGCAGTTACAGCAATGCTAGATATTGCTTATCATACTGACGGCAAACCAATTTCTTTACCTGAAATAGCAGTGCGCCAAAATATCTCTCTTTCATATCTTGAGCAGTTATTTTCAAGGTTGAAAAAAAATGGCCTTGTAGAAAGTATTAAAGGTCCTGGTGGTGGATACAGATTATCTAAAGGGGCTGATGATATAGTTATTTCTGATGTGATCCAAGCTGTAGAGGAAAATTTAGAGACGACAGCGTGTAATGGAAAATCTAACTGCCACAATAATCAGCAATGCCTATCCCACAATTTATGGGAAGATTTAGGCGCAGAAATAAAAAATTTTTTATCAGATGTAACCTTGCAGCAAGTAATAGCAAAAAATAACAATAGTATTAAAGAAATCAAACTATCGGAGTATTAAATGAAAGATTTAAAAAGCCCAATATATTTAGATTACGCATCTACAACACCAATAGATAAAAGGGTTGCGGAAAAAATGTTTGAGTATATGACAACAGATGGCAAATATGGTAATCCAGCGTCAAGGTCACATAGCTTTGGCTGGGATGCTGATGATGCGGTAACTCAAAGCAGGCAGCATATTGCAGATTTAATAAACGCGGACCCCAGAGAAATAGTTTGGACAAGTGGAGCAACAGAGTCAGATAACCTTGCGATTAAAGGGGCGGCGCATTTTTATAAGAAAAAAGGTAAACATATAATTACGGTTAAAACAGAACACAAAGCTGTTTTAGATGCATGCAGGCAGTTAGAGAGAGAGGGCTTTGAGGTTACTTACATGGAGCCTATGACAAATGGTATGCTTGATTTAAAAAAACTTGAATCTGAAATTAGAGAAGATACTGTTTTAATATCTATAATGCATGTAAATAATGAAATTGGCGTGATCCAAGATATTGAGAAAATTGGTGAAATCACAAGAAGTAAGAATATTATTTTCCACGTAGATGCAGCACAAAGCGCTGGAAAGATAAAAATTGATTTAGAGAAAATGAAAGTGGATTTAATGAGTTTTTCAGCTCATAAGATATATGGGCCAAAAGGAATAGGTGCTTTATACGTACGAAGAAAGCCAAGAGTTAGGCTTGAGGCGCAAATTCACGGTGGCGGACATGAAAGAGGGCTGCGTTCTGGAACTCTACCAACACATCAAATAGTTGGAATGGGAGAGGCATTTAGAATTGCGAAAGATGAGATGGATAAAGATTATGAAAAAATTGCGCAGCTGAGAAATAGACTTTGGAATGGTGTAAAAAATATGGAAGAAGTTTATTTAAATGGAGACTTCGAGAGCAGGTACCCTGGAATTATGAACATTAGTTTTAATTATGTAGAAGGTGAGTCATTAATCATGGCTACAAAGGATATTGCTGTATCAAGTGGGTCTGCGTGTACATCAGCATCATTGGAGCCAAGTTTTGTATTAAGAGCAATAGGGAGATCTGATGAGTTAGCTCATAGCTCTTTAAGAATTTCGATAGGAAGATTTACAACGGCAGAAGACATTGATGCAACTATTAAAACAGTTACAAAGGCAGTAAAAAAATTAAGAGAATTATCACCTTTATGGGATATGTATAAAGATGGTATTGATATTAGTAAGATTGAGTGGGCAGCTCATTAGAAATTAATTAAAGGAGAATATAAAATGGCATACGGAAAAAAAGTTTTAGATCATTATGAAAACCCAAGGAATGTAGGAACGTTAGACAAAGATGATAAGTCTGTAGGGACTGGAATGGTTGGAGCGCCAGCTTGTGGTGATGTTATGAAGCTGCAAATACAAGTAAATGCAGATGGCATTATTGAAGATGCAAAATTCAAAACATACGGGTGTGGATCAGCAATAGCTTCTTCAAGTTTACTTACTGAGTGGGTAAGAGGTAAAACAGTGGCAGAAGCTAAAGAAATAAAAAATAGTCAAATAGCAGAAGAATTAGCGCTACCTCCAGTAAAGATTCATTGTTCAGTATTAGCTGAAGACGCTATAAAAGCTGCAGTTAATGATTACTACCAAAAAAATAATTTACAAAAAGAAACCGCTTGAAAATATGGCTATAACAATTACTGAAAATGCGGCGGACAGAGTTAAGACATTCCTGACTAATAGAGGGAAGGGTGTGGGTTTAAGAGTAGGTGTAAAAACTACAGGATGCTCTGGAATGGCTTATATTGTAGAGTTTGCTGATAATATAGATAAAGAAGACACCGTGTTTGAAGAAAAAGGGGTCAAGATTATAGTGGATCCAAAATGCTTGCTTTATTTAGATGGAGCAGAGTTGGATTTTGCAAAAGAAGGCCTTAATGAAGGATTTAAGTTTATTAATCCAAATGAAAAAGCTAGATGTGGGTGCGGTGAAAGTTTCAGTGTCTAAAATAAAGGAATAAATACTAAATTCTCTTACTAGGAACTCACTAATGTCGATTGATTTTAACCAAAATTATTTCCAGTTATTTGAAATTGAATGTTCAGTATTAATTGACCATGAAGCTCTGGAGAAAAAATATCTTAGTTTTCAAAAAACTTTCCACCCAGATAAATATGTGAATGGAAGTGACCAAGAAAAAAGAATCTCTCTTCAGATAACTTCTTATATAAATGAGGCTTACCAAACTCTTAAAAGCGATTATTTAAAAAGTATATATTTATTAAAAATAAAAGGTTTTGAGATTGATGATCAAAATAACACGATCTCAGACCCTGAGTTTTTAATGCATCAAATGGAACTTAGAGAAGAGTCTGAAGAAATCCAATCAAAACAAGACGTAAAAAGTAATGAAAAGTTTATCTCGAAGATTGAAAATCTAAAACAGGGATGCTTAGAAAATTTTGAAAAAAAATATAATAAAAGCTTGTATGATGAAGCATCGAACAAAATTAAAGAAATGAAATTTTATACATCGATTGAAAATGATTTTAAAAGGAATTTATAGTTATGGCTTTATTACAGATATCTGAACCAGGGCAATCTCAAGACCCACATCAAAAAAAATTTTACATAGGTATTGACTTAGGGACAACCAACTCATTAGTAGCGTTGATGCAAAATGGATCCACTACTTTACTAAAAGATAAAAATGATAGTGAATTATTTCCCTCTATTGTCACATACACAAAAGATTCTGTTTCTATTGGAGATGATTATGAGAAAAATCAATCTATCACATTTCGATCAATAAAAAGATTGATAGGAAAAAATATTAATGATATTGATAAAAGTTCTTTTTATTCACCGTGTGAATACATTGGTGATAATAATGTAGTGAAGTTTAATGTTTTCGAAAAACTACTCACGCCTATTGAGATTTCTTCTGAAATACTCAAGCATTTAAAGAAAGTTACTGAAGAAACTATGCTGGGTGAAATTGGAGGTTGTGTTATCACTGTCCCCGCTTACTTTGATGATGCGCAAAGGCAGGCTACAAAAGATGCGGCAACTTTAAGTGGTCTCAAGGTCTTAAGGTTGTTAAACGAGCCTACTGCAGCTGCAATAGCCTATGGTTTAGAGGGCAAGAAAGTTTCAAAAGTAATGGTTTACGACTTGGGTGGTGGAACGTTTGATATTTCGATACTGGATTTAAACAATGGAGTTTTTAAGGTTTTGGCTACTGGAGGGGATAGTTCTCTTGGTGGCGATGATTTCGATCACCTATTAGCTGACCATATTGAAAGTAAGCTTAAACTTGATCTTGATAAAAACGAAAAAAATAGCCTGTACTTATATGCTAAGGAAATTAAAATTTTACTTTCTGAAGCAGGAACAGTAAATATCGATCTAAAAAAAATTGGACTAAGCGATGAAGTTTTCACACTATCTCAAGATGATTTTAATTCGTTAATAGATAGCCTGGTTAAGAAAACCCTAAAAATCAGCAAAAGTGTTTTATCAGATGCAAGTTTGTCGATAGAAAGTATTGGTGAAATTATTTTAGTTGGCGGATCTACAAGAACACCATACATCCGTTATATGATAGAAAGTTTCTTTGAAAAACCACCATTATTTAATATAAACCCTGATAATGTTGTAGCTATAGGAGCATCAATACAAGCTAATATCTTATCTGGAAATTCATCGGAAGAATTGCTTTTGTTGGATGTGATTCCTCTCTCATTAGGCATTGAAACTATAGGAGAGCTTGCTGAGGTTATAATTCCTCGAAACAGCACAATACCAACAAGTAGTAGTAAAGAATACACGACCTTTAAGGATGGGCAAACCGCTATGTCTATTCACATCGTTCAAGGAGAAAGAGATTTAGTGAGTGATTGCCGCTCACTTGCAAAGTTTACCGTAAAGGATATACCTCCTATGCTAGCTGGGGCAGCAAGAATTAATCTACAGTTTCAAATAGATGCAGATGGGATATTGAGCGTTAGTGCAAAAGAAACATCAACTAATAAGGTTACCACTATTGAGGTTAAACCATCATATGGTATTAGTGATTCTGAGATTGAAGAAATGCTAAGAGATTCGTTTGATAACGCGAAGGAAGATATTGAGAGAAGACATTTAAATGAGTCTATAGTTGAAGGAAAAAGAGTTATACTTTCGATTAATTCAGCTTTAAATATTGATGGGCCAGACCTACTTAACAAAGATGAGTATAAAGTTATATGCAATGCTAGAGACGAATTAGAAAGTAAATTGAATAGTGAAAACAAAGAAATGATTATTAATGCTATAAAAAATCTAGAGAATATTTCTGAGACATATGTGTCACGAAGAATGAATGCTAGTATACGTAAAATTATGAAAGGAAAGGACATTAAGGAGTATAAATAAATGCCAAAAATAACATTTTTACCACATAAAGATTTGTGTCCAGACGGCTTAGAAATAGAGGCTGAAGAGGGTATTAGTATATGTGATGTAGCTTTAAGAAATGATATAGATATTGAGCATGCTTGTGAAAAATCTTGCGCATGTACAACTTGCCATGTACTTATTAGAAAAGGCTTAGAATCCTTAGAAGAATCAACAGAAAATGAGGATGATATGCTTGACAAGGCTTGGGGTTTAGAACCTGATTCAAGATTAAGCTGTCAAGCTCTTACAGGAAAAGATGATTTAGTTATTGAAATACCTAAATATACTATTAATATGGTTTCAGAGAATCATTAGGAGTAATAAAAATGAGTTTAAAATGGGGTGATAGTCTTGATATAGCTATTGATTTACTTGAGAAATATCCTGATACTGACCCACAATATATAAGATTTACAGATTTACATGAATGGGTGTGTGCATTAGAAAGTTTTGAGGATAACCCAGAAAATTCTAATGAAAAAATTCTTGAGTCAATACAAATGAATTGGATAGAAGAAGCAAAATAATAAACATAAGGAGCTAGGAATGTCAGTAGAAAAAACATTATCAATAATAAAGCCGGATGCAGTAGGAAATAATGTAATAGGAAAAATTTTACAACGATTTGAAGACAATGGCTTAAAAATTGTTGCTTCAAAAATGATACATTTATCTGTAGATAAAGCAGAAGGATTTTATGATGTCCATAGAGATAGGCCTTTTTTTAAAAACCTAGTTGAATTTATGATCTCAGGTCCAGTGATAGTTCAAGTTTTAGAAGGTGAAAATGCAATTGCAAAAAATAGAGAAATAATGGGAGCAACAAATCCATCAGAAGCTGCAGAAAAAACAATAAGAAAAGATTTTGCAAAAAGTATAGATGAAAATGCTGTGCATGGTTCAGATGCTCCAGAAACAGCAAAAAATGAAATCGCATATTTTTTTAATAATGATGAGATATTTGTAAAAACTAGATAAACTATTTATGAACAATATTGACTCGCTTAAAATAGCTAGTAAATTATTAAAATCTCAGAGAGAGAGTTTGAAACTTACTATAAAAGAAGTTTCTATAGAGTTAAGACTTGAAGAGAGGATTGTTAGGGATATTGAAGGTGCAAATTTTACAAGTTTCAAGAGCTACCTGTTTCTAAAAGGCTATTTGCTAAATTATGCTAATCTGCTGGGCGTACATATAAGCCTTCCAGGAATTGAGACTAAAAATAGCAATAGTGATGTAGGTGTAGATGTAGATGTTGATAGCGATAAAATTGCAAAGCTAGGAAAATATAAAAAAAATTATCTTTTTATGATATTCCCCATCATATTTTTAATGCTATTAATTTATAAAATGCAGTCTAGCAGCCATAGTATATACAAAATAAATAATTCAGATGATGCGGGAAGTATCCCAGAGATGTCCGCACAAAGCATTAAAGAGCAACTATCACCCGTAGAAAAAAAACCATTAGATGATAATCTAAAGATTAATATTAAGGAAATAGATGCTCAAAAGATTGGTTTAAGTAAAGATTTAGAGAGGCAGAAGATAAAAGATTTAACAAAGGATCAAATAGATGAGAAAGAATTTGTTGTTGGTAGTAATAGTGTCCCGTTAAAAAATAAAGCTGCAGTTAAATCTAATAATACTATTATCATAGGTGTTGACCCAGAAATTGTGGCGGTAGGAAAAAAACTTGAAATATTTTACAATGGAGATTCTTGGACAGAAATCATTGACTCATATGGAAATATTGTTTTCTTTGATCTTGCAAAACAAGGAAAAACATTAGAATTCAATATTTTAGCGCCGTTTGAAATATTAATTGGTAACGCAACTGTCGTAGATATAAAGTATAATAATGAAAGCATAAGTGTTGGTTATATTAATCCAGACAATAATGTTGGAAAAATTAAAATTAAAGAATAAATTAAGATGAAAAAATTTCAATCTGTCCGTGGTATGAAGGATATATTACCAGGTGACTCGCAACTCTTTAGGGCCCTTGAGAATATTCTAATATCTGCATCAAGCCAGTATGGTTATGAAGAATTGAGAACACCTATCCTTGAGGACACAAATTTATTCATTCAGTCTATTGGTGATGGAACAGATATTGTTGAAAAGGAAATGTATACATTCACGGATGCTAAAAAAAACTCCTTTACAATGAGGCCTGAGGGAACAGCATCTTGTGCTAGAGCATTAATTGAGCATGGTATGAATGAAGCTGTTAATAAAATATGGTATTCAGGTCCATTTTTTAGGCACGAAAGACCTCAAAAAGGTAGGTATAGACAGTTTCATCAATTTGGGGCTGAATTGATTGGCATAGAGGGTTACCAAGCTGATTATGAAATCATAAGCTTGGTAAATTATATATGGATGCAGCTAAATATTAGTCCTACCCTTAAAATTAATACCATTGGTAACAAAGATGATAGAAAAAAATACATTGAGGTGCTTGGCGAGTATTTTAATAAATATAAAAGTGATTTAAGTGAAAATGAACTAAAACAGGCGCAAAGTAATCCTCTAAGAATCCTAGACTCAAAAAATAAAAATATTAAAGAAATGATAGAAATGGCGCCAAAAATAACTAAATATATTTCTAAAGAATCAATTTTACATTTTGATAATTTACTAAATACTTTGGAAATTAAGAATATCTCATATGAGAGAGATGAGAAATTAGTAAGAGGTTTAGACTATTACAATAGAACAGTTTTTGAGTATATAGATAAAACATTAGAGACGCAGAATACAATATGTGCTGGCGGAAGGTACGACTCTCTATTTGAAAGTCTGTGTGATAAAAAAATACCTGCTCTAGGTTTTGCTATTGGAATCGAAAGGTTGCTAGAGTATGTGGGTTATAAAATTAATCCAAACAAACCTTCAGTCTTCTATATGGCTGTGCTTAGTGAAAAAGATTACTTATACTCTGAAAGCATAGCAAATTCTATAAGAAAGACGTCCAAAAATTATTTAGTTTCAAATAGTTACAACTATACAAGTTTAAAATCTCATTTAAAAAAAGCCAATAAATTATCAGCAGACTATTGTGTTATAATTGGAGAAGAAGAAATTAAAAATAAGTGTTGTCAAATAAAAAATATGGATTCTGGGAACCAGGAAAACATAAGTATTGACAATATTGAGAATTATACAAAAAGTTTAGTAAAAAATAGGAATCAAGAAGATGGCTGAAGATAATTTAGATTTTACAGATAAGTTAGCCCAATGGGGTGCACAGAATATAAAATATATCTCTATTGGAGTTTTAATAGGAGTATTAATACCATTGGCTTGGAATTATAATCAGTATTTAGAAGTGGAGAAGAACTTAACAGCTTCAGAGCTATACTACAAAGCTATAAATATAGAGAATTCAGAGGAGGTTATCACTTCATCTGCAGAGCAAATTTTATTAAATCACCCAGGTTCAATATATGAAGTGCTAATAAAATTCATGTTATCAAAGCAAGAATTTGAAAATAAGAATTATACTTTAGCAAGAAATTATTTGGAGCAAATAATTGATGCTGATGCTAGCAATACTTATAATAGTCTAGCATCAATAAAAATTGCATTAATTCATATACAGGAAAAGGAATATGAATTAGCATTAAATAATCTTGAAAATGTAGAGATGAAGGAGGCCTTTAAGCAAATTCTTTCTGAAACAAAAGGTGATATTTATAAATACATGGGCGACATGGAAAAATCTATTAAATACTATAATGAAGCAATAGCTGCCTCAGCTATAAATAATGAAAATTTATCAATGAAGCATAATTCTGTTAAAAATTAAAAATTATCATGAGAAAAATATTATTTTTTTTAATTTTTTTTACGGGTTCCTGCTCGACCACAGAAAGCTTATTACCAAATTTTGTAACTAAATACTTTGAAGAAGAGGCTAAGATTTACTCAGATCTACCTAGCTATATTTCAGGATCAAAAGTAGATTTAATCTGGGAAGTAAAATTTGCAAGTGAGTCCGAAGATGCTTATTCTTTTTTAGATATTTTTAAGTTTAATGATGAGATTTTCATTCCCACTTATGATAAAAAAATCTATGTAATATCCTCTGAATCTGGTGCTGTAGAAAAATCTATTGATACTGAGCTAGATATTTTCTCAGGATTGGTTGTTGACTCGGAATTAATTTATTTTGGGTCTAAGCAAGATACTGTTTCGGCAATTAAGCACACAGATAACACTATTTTATGGCAGCGTATAATGTCTAGCGAGGTAATGTCTATCTCTAAAATTGTTAATAATATTATTTATGTTAGAACTAATGATAGCAACATATCAGCTATAGATATAAATACAGGAAAATTTTTATGGATAAATTCTCAGCTCTCAGCTGATCTTTCAATTAGAGGTTCTAGTGAGCCAATAATTAGCGATAATAAAGTTTATTCTGGTTTTGAGGATGGAAGAATTGCAGCATATAATGCGCTGAATGGTGACATCGTCTGGCAGTCTCAACTCTCAGGTATTAAAGCAGAAACTCTAATAGATAGGTTAAATGATATTGATGGGTCCATGGTAGTAGATAAGGGAGTATTGTACGCCATATCTTACCAAGGGAGCATAGCTGCTTTAGATAGTTTTTCAGGTCAAATTTTGTGGTCACGAGAGGCATCTTCGATAGATGGACTAAGTGCAAGTTATGATAATATTTTTTACACAGACGATGACGGAATTTTATGGTGTTTAGAGAAGTATTCTGGAAGGCCTGTGTGGAAACAGGATAGTCTTAAGAAAAGACTAATAGGTACACCTATTTTTTTAAATGACTTTATTCTGGTTGGTGATATTGAAAATTACATACATATAATAAATGCAGATGATGGAACTATATCAGGAAGAATACAGTTAAAAAACCCAATACAATCTATTTATGCAGAATTCGACTCTATATTTGTACTTGATAAAGACTTTAATTTAAATAAATACAAAATTAATAGAATTTTACAAATAGAAAAATAGTATGAATAAAATTGTTACCTTAGTTGGTAGACCAAATGTAGGTAAATCTACAATTTTCAATAAACTTACTAAAACAAACAATGCGATTGTTGCTGACATTCCTGGGTACACAAGAGACTGTCAACAAGGATTATGTAATTTTGAGAATAAGAGTTTTATTGCTGTAGATACAGCAGGGTTATTCTTTAAGGGTGATGAAGTAAGTAATATTAGCGAGTTAAATACTTATGAGGCAATAACAGAGTCAGATATATTGATTTTTATTGTTGATGGACAAGAAGGACTTGTGAGTACGGATATTGAGATTGCTAATAACTTAAGAAAATTACATAAGAAAATTTTTTTAGTAGTTAATAAGGTGGATAAAACTCAAAAAGAAATGGCTGTAGGAGAGTTCTCAGAGTTTGGATTTAGTGATATTACTTTAATGTCAGCGAAAAACGGTGGTGGTATAAAAGAGATGTTTAGTAAGATTATCTCAGCTATACCTGAGGAAGAAGATGTAGATGAAGACGAAGACGATAAATTAAATCTTGCGATTTTAGGAAAGCCAAATGTAGGTAAATCTACTCTAGTGAATTCTTTTCTCGGAAAAGAAAAGCAGATCACGCAAGATAAGCCTGGAACTACAAGAGATTG
>Ga0114997_10004502_pt1 | contig 10766 bp, 7 predicted proteins | sample ArcticOcean_MG_C_2_FD_87045 | JGI IMG/M metagenome (GOLD analysis project Ga0114997, IMG submission 87045) | Marine microbial communities from western Arctic Ocean - ArcticOcean_MG_CB4_136 | ecosystem: Environmental > Aquatic > Marine > Oceanic | place: Arctic Ocean: Canada Basin | collected... | reverse complement strand
CTAAACGCGTCAAACAACTCGACGAAGAGCGCGTTAGATTTGGAGCGTTAAAAACTGTTCTTTCCAGTCGTAGGAAGGCGCTCGAAGAAGCTAAGATTGCGCACGAAATCGTCGCTGGCGTTTCGAAACTTTCTGAGAAGATTGAAAAAGGAGAATCGTTTGCGCGCGAGATGCGCGTGTTGAAGAAAGTTGCCGAAAACGACGACGTGTTGCGAGCCCTTTTGTCTGTAACGGAGAAGACTTTGGATAGACTAGCGTCAAAAGACGTCCCGACAGTCGCGCAGCTCCGAGACGCTTTGGAGAAACAAGTGAAAAGAGATGCCCGGCGCGTGTACTTGATTCCCAAAGAAGGCGGAGGTATGCTTGCTCACGCGGTAGCCTCGCTCGCCTCGCTCATCAAAGTTGAAGAAGTAGTAGGAAAAGATAATAACACCTCTCTCGAAGCTGCCATATCAAAAGTAGAAATGTTATTGCGAGACGATCGTGACTCCGTCGGAGATGCTGCTCGAATTCTTCTCAAAGCGAGCGAACATTCAAAGGCAAAAGACGTCGTCCAATCCTGGGCGACGAGCGCCATGGAACGTGAGGAGATTGATTTTATTCTTAGATCTTTAATAGCGCACGCGAACGCAAAGTCGAGTGGTATTTGAATATAAATACATAGATATATGTATAGAATCGTCACGAGGTATTTGTGTTTATCAAAAAAGAAGCAAGTGTATGTTCCATCTCGTTTCGTGTTTGTGCGTATTCACTTGCCGAGACTGCCTTGTAACAGCTCGTTCGATTGAATTTCTACTTGCCCTACTTGCTGAGACATTTCTAAACCTGCACCTTCTCCGCTTATATTCGTAACGTCGGCAGCTTGCTCTGCCTCTTCCGTACCTCCTCCGCACCAATTGGGATGGACTTCAACGTTTGCTTGTCTCAGAAAAGGTAACGCAAACTCACAGAAAAAATTGAACGTAATAACGTTCTCAACGCCGACGGTACGAATGGTTCCGATCGGGTCGCGAGTCACAGTTGATGACATCTCCAGCGCATTCGTAGAAAAAGACGACGTTGAAAAGAGAAAGAGGAGGAGGAAGAGTGGTGTCGTGTACAATAGCTTCATGATGATCGGTAAATGTTCCCAATATAAAAATATTTTTAACACGCGCGTAAAATAAATCCACAATTTTGAAATCGATGCTCCTCGGAGAGACAAACAAACCCCTTTTCGTATAAACTTTAAAGTTCTACGAACTGTTCTTTTTCGAACATGTCGTTCTTGGGATCCACTTGGAGTCGATGGTATCCTTTCGGATCTTTAGCGTCTACGCTCTTATCATTCATAATGTCTCGGATTGCGCGCTGTACTTTCTTACTTTTCGACATGGCGGCGATGTTTCGTAAAATTTCTTCGTACGTCACTGCGGAACCCGCGTCGACGGTTTCTCCCGGGTCGGAATTCAACGGTATCGGTCTCGCTATTTTCCTCTTCTTCCCTGGTTTTTGTGGGTTTTCACCTTTCGCAATCTCCTCTCTGCACTCGCCTTTTTTCATCCCAGGCAAGTACATCAACATCGGTCCTTCATACCCTCCAGTCGCGCGCATCAAGGTCGTCGAATTCTTAATCCCGCCTTCGTCTACGAATCGATCCACATCAAAGACGACCATCCTCAGCAGCATTTCTTTCAAGTTTTGATCTTCTTCATACGCTCGAATGGCATCGCTCACTTTCCGCAGTATCTTCATTTGCGCAAACTGGAACTCCCCCACAGTGTTCGGTCTCGAGATCAACAACAACAAATCGATCGGACTGGTGTTAAAAATGCTCCCTTTCGTCTCGAAATCTTTCGGAACGATTTCAAAAAAGCCGTGCCTCTCTTCCACCTCCCTCGCGTCTTCGTACGACAACGGTTCCGTCATCAACGCGTTCTCTAAGTCGACTAAATCTGCATCATCGAGGTCTAAATGATTCAACGCGTTCGTCTCGAGTTTCTTGCGCTCCTCTTCGTCTTCTTTCCCGTCGTTCGTCCGCGGGTCGCCGCACGTCTTTTCGCACGTGTGTTTTCGCATGTTCTTGAACAACTCCGTTCGCTCAAATTTTTCCTTCTTTAAGTCCGCTTCGGAGACGTATCCACTCTCCGGTTCCTCGTCGAAACCTTCCACCTCCACTGCGTTTTCAAAATCGCCGATAAACTTCTTCGCCTCCATCGTTTTTCGCAAGTACATCTCCACGATATCGTCCGTGTGGTCTTGCACGTATGTATCGCACGCTTTCCTCGTTCGCTTTTGCGTGTCCGACAACGCCAACAATTTACACGCGTGCTCGACTTCGTCTTCCACGAGTATCTCGTACGTGCCGTACGTGGACGCTTTCGTGGCGAAATCTGAGAGCAATCTCTCTCTTTCCGACTTCATCTGACTCTTAATCTTCGGCAGTAGTCTCGCGTGCAGTTGCGAGACGACGCGATGACACGCCGCGCATTCCGCCGATCGAAGGCGCAAATTCAGATTTGCCAACGACGGTGCCACGGCTTCTTTAGAAGAAGAAGAAGAATAGAATTTGAACGCGGAAACCCCCAAAATGCTGCTGCTGCTGCTGATAATCATCATCATCATCATCATCATCATCATCATCATCATCATCGTCATCATCGTCATCGCAATAAATAAATATAGTTGGGAAGTGAATGACGAATTTTTGTCAAAAAGCAGCACAAAAGCGAGATTAAATAAAACCAACGCGATGATCAGAGAGTATATTTGAATGCAACAAGAACAACAACAACAACAAAAGGAGAAAGAAATACGTCTCGTCATCAATCAGACGCGTTATTAGTAGTATTCGTGCAGCACAAAAACATACACACGTTGTTATTATTATCGCGGCTCGCCGAGCGCGCCGGCTTTTTGCTTTTTTTTATTCTCGTCCACCAAACACGCCGCGAAACCAATCGCTAACTCTTTTTCGACGAGATCTTTCCCGATGAACACGAGCTTTGAGCGCCTTATTTCGCCTTCCGCCCATGGCCTATCTGGCATGCCTTCGAACAAGGCGTGGACGCCTTGGAAAACGTAGCGTTCGTCGCAGCCTTCGATGCTTAAAACGCCCTTCATTCGAAAGAGCGTTTCCCATCGATCGTTTAATAAAACGCCAAGCCAGTCGTTGATTTTATCCAAATCGACGTCACCGTCCAAGACGAGAGAGACAGAGCCGACGGCATCGTCGTGGTGGGTGTGGGAGTGACCGTGGGAGTGGGAGTGCGAAGGGTCGTTGCAAATGACTTCGCCGGATTCGACGAGCGCGTCGTGCGAGTGACCGTGCGAGTGCGAGTGCGAAGGATCGTTGCACTCAATCTCTCCGGATTCCACCATGGCGTCGTGGGAATGACCGTGTTCGTGTTCGTGTTCGTGTTCGTCGTGCGAATGTACGTGACCATCTTTTTGTTGTTGTTGTTGTTGTTGTTGTTCTTTCCCCATGACTGCTTCTTGCACTTTCTCTAAATCAAACCCACCAATCCCGAGTGTAAAATCCAACGGCACTTTCGCTTTCGTCGCCCTTTGAATCTCCGCCAACGCGTTAATCTCCCTTATGCGTCTGTGTAACCCGTTCAACTCTGTCTCTTCCGTGACCAAATCCGTTTTATTCAACACGATTCGATCCGCAAACGCGATTTGCTCCAACGCTTCGTTGACCACCCCATCTGGTTTCACTTCGTCCAAGTGTAAGTGCGCGTGTTTCGCGTCCACCAACGTCACCACCCCGTCCACGCGAAAATTTTCCAACAGCGCGGGCTCTAAATAAAACGTCTGTATAATCGGCGCCGGATTGGCTAACCCGGTCGTTTCAATCACCACGTGATCAAACTCTCCTTTTCTTGTCTCGTGTAATTTGGTCAGCATTTCCACCAAATCTCCTCTCACCGAGCAGCACAAGCACCCGTTGTTTAATAATAAAATGTCCTCGGTTTCCGATTTCTCTCGGTGGACGAGTTCGCCGTCGATGTCGATTTCACCGAACTCGTTCTCGATGACGACGATTTTTTTCCCGTGTTCTTGCGTCAAGATGTGGTTTAACAACGTCGTTTTCCCGCTCCCGAGGAATCCGGTGAGAACGGTGATTGGAATTCTCTCGTCGTCTTTTTTGCTCAACGAGTTGTTCGTGTTGTCTTCGGTTTGTTGTTCTCGTTCCCTCGTCGCCGCCCGCGCGGATCGTCGTCGTCCTCCTCCTCCTCGAGCGTTCAAAGAAGCCATTCTGTCTTCGTTTTTCTTGGATGCTTTGGAAAAATGAGGAGCTTCACGAGAGCGCAAAGAAGCGCCTCCTCTGGCTCCGAATACTACGAGCGATGATGCGCTCATTTTCTTCCGCTTTTGAGGTTACAAGTGGTGTTTATTGAGTGTGTTTGTGTGTGTGCGCGTGTGCCAATTCTGTTAAATTTTGAAGCATTTTGGGGAAGTTTTGCCCTCTTTGGCGGCTGCATTGTGCTCCATTTCTGACACACACACACACACACACACTTTTGCTCGCGTTATTAAGAAGGAAAGAGAGAGATACTAATAAAAATGTTGTTCGGAGGAGCTTTAGCGGCGGCGGCGCAGAGGGGGACATCGGCTGTGTGTTCTTCTTCCGTTTCTGCGGCGTCGTCGATTTCGAACGGCCGAAAGACGAGTCACTTGTACTCGTCTTCTTCTTCTTCTTCTTCTTCGGCTTGGACAAAGACCAGAATGTCGTCGGTTTCCTCCTCCTCCTCCTCCTCTTCCTCCGCAATGCGGATGCTTTCCTCGAGAACGCGTGTGAGTGGTGGTGGCGCGCACTTCCTCGCCATTGAGCGTACTAAGAGTAGTAGTGTGAGTAATAATAAGAATAAGACGACGAGACTGTTGGTTGTGAAAGAAATCGTCTGCGCGGACCCGAGAAGAGTCGCGCGAGTGCAACAACAAATGCGACGAGAGATTGGAAATATGTTCCAAAACGACGCGAAAATCAAAGGGATGTTGAACCCGGACGTGAAATTCGGGGTGGACGTGAACAGCACGACGTTAGCGACGGTGGCGGATTGCGAGGTATCGAACGACTTGCAAGTGGTAAAAGTCTACGTCTCGGTCCTCGGCGACGAGCGAGGGAAGAAAAACGCCATGAAAGGCTTGCAAAAGCTCGAAGGGTACGTGAGAGGTAAAATCGGCTCGAAGATCTCCTTGAGATTAACTCCGGAAGTCCGATTCGTGATGGACGAAAGCTTCGAGCGAGGGCAAAAAGTAAACTCGATTTTAGACGTCTTGAGAGAGGAACGCGAAAGAGGATCTTTGTCGTCCTCAAACGCAACGAAAGAAGAGATGATGGCGATCGAAGATACCATCGCAGAGAGAGGAGACGACGAAGACGAGTGGTTAGAGGACGACGAGGACGAAGTTTTCGAGGAAGACGAGCAAGAGGTGGTGATTAAACCTTTGAGGAGGAAGAAAAATTGAGATTGAAAAGAAAGAGAGAGAAGAGCGCGTATACGTAACAAGACCAGACGGTGGTAGACGGAGAGAGAGAGAGAGAGAGAGAGTGAAAGAGAAAAGCAAACACGCTTTCATATTCTTACGCTCTAGCACAACAGTGTATTGCTTAAAACAACCAGTTTAACATGTAAATATATATCTCGCACGCATTCTGCTCTCAATTCCCTTTTCAAATATTCCCCTCGTGTCTTATTATACTCCAGTCCTCAGAATTTAATAACATTTCTCCTTCGAGACAGTCACCAACGATGCCTCCCACCCCTCATCCACCTCCCCTATCGAAGAAGAAGAGGAAATACAAGCGACCAAAGTCGTCGTACTTCTTCTGGCTTGGCGTTTTGTCCATTTTTTTCGGCGTCGAGTTGTTACAGAATTTTGCGCGATATTTTATCGCGAAAAATCCATCCGCACTCCGAGCGACGGAGTATCACGAGAGCGGAATGTCGCTGACGCATCGCGATGATGATGATACTAAATATAACAACAACAATAACAATGTCGACGAGAGCAGTCGAAAGAAGGATATTTTTGTATCTTCTTCCGATGATTTTAACGATGATGAAACCACGGCTTCTTCTTCAACAAATGCAGCACTTCTTCGACAACACGAAACGAGCAACAGAGGAAGCGCTCCAGCTGCGATGAAGAACAACAACGCGTGTCGATGCGCGGACGACGACACAAAATCCATCCATTGTAACGTGAATTACCCCGAGGAGTTCGTGGTAGCCGCATCGTGTGTGTTTAGAAATCAAACGCGATCAGTCGTGTATGCGTACGTGAAAAAAGCGCTCGCTGCGTCTTCGTCGCCGCGAGAGGAGGATTTTAGAGGTGTGACGAGGCGGCAAAGAGAAGCTCGTCTTCTTCGACGATTGAACAACGCCATAGATTATATCAGAGGGAACCACGAGAGCGAACAAAGTGTGAGAAGAAAGTTAGGTTTGACCGAGGAAGAGATGCGCACGGCGAAGGACGTCGTTCGGATCGAGTTGGCGGGCGCCAAGGCTATTTTAGGAAAAATCCCGCAGCTCATCGTGCCGAGTAAATTTGGAGCGACGGATTTAAGCAGAGATATGTTTTATACGAAAATGAATTGGGCGAGAATTCGAGATAAATACGATGGTTTTTTTAACGAGGAGAGTTCGGATATGTTGCCTTTCAACGAGGAGGAGTTTACAAAGCTGAGAGTGTTTGAGACATGCGCGGTAGTCGGGAATTCAGGATCGCTTTTGAAATCGAGTTTAGGGGTAGATATTGATTCGCACGATGCGGTCTTTCGTTTGAATAACGCTCCAGCAGGAAATGGCATGATGATGAATGGAGGAGAGAGCTTTGAGAACAGTAACGGTAGATTGATGCGGGACGTGGGCGGGAAAATAACGGTGCGCGTGTTAAATAAAAAATGGACCGAAAAGTGGAGTTTAGAGAGCGAGAGTAAAATCACTGAACGCTTGGAAGCCGATTTGGAAACCAACGAGAAAGTTCTATACATCGCTTCGCGGTGTAACGTGAAGGAGTTTACTAAGTTTTGCAAAAACACGGTCAAGAGGAGACCAAATTTCGTGAAGGCGTTGTTTTTGACTTCGCGAGCGAATTCGCACGCGGCGAAACTTTTGTCAATTTTTCGTCGGGGCATCTCCGAGATTCTTTCGCCAGTGGTAAATTACAAACCAAGCGACGCGTTCAAGTTCGATGGTGGTGATTCGAGTGATAGAAGTGGTGTTGGCTTCGATGCCACCTTGGATATTTTCAAAGGTGGTAACGCCCCTTCGACTGGATTTTTGACCGCATACATGGCGCTCCAATTCTGCGGTAACGGAAGAGGAAGAGGAAGACGAGGGGCGGCGGTTTCGGTTTTCGGTTTTAGTGCAGATGAGTGTAAAGTGCACGGGTGCAAAACGAGTGGAGCGTACCACTACTTCCCTAAAGAACGCGGCGAAGCGAACTACGAACCTCGAGCGCACCCGTCTCACGCGTTCGACTTGGAAGCGATGGTCTTGCGAGGCATGGAAGAGAGCGGCTACTTGGCGTATCATTAAATAGAATAGTAATAGGTAGTAAATTATAACAAAATGAGTAAGTACAAAATAATATGAAGTTATATACAAGTTATCTATATACAAGCCATGATCGTCAACTCACGGCGCAGCACTGCTTCTTTTCCTCCTCCTCCTTCTCCTTGGACGAAGAAAACGACGACGCCGAAGAGTCCGAGGAGAGAGTCGGATACGCTCTCTTTCGCTTCGTTTGAGCGTTCTCCTCTTCCTCTTCTTTTGATCTTTTGCTTCCTCTTTTCCTCCTCTTTTCAACGATCTGTAGTATCGATCGGATCTCTTCTCGTACTTCTTCTTCTTCTTCTTTGACGTTGGAGTCGTCTCTTCGTTTTTTAACCAAAGTATTTCCTGATGACGATGCTGCTTTTACGTCGTTGCTTTCTATAGTCAACAACAATTTTTTTCCTCTTTTTCTCTTCCTTTCCTCTCGAATGGCTTTTTCCACGGTCGCGTCGAAGCGATCGGAAATCAAATTTCTTTGCATCTTTCTTAGGTGTCTTCTTTCCACCGACGACGACGACGACGATTCACCACCACCACCGCCAAACGGTGACGCGTACGCTATTTCTAAGAGAAGCGTTTCCAAACGCGCTTGTTCGACCTCGTTCGCGACCGAAGCGACGCCATTTCTGTAGTTGGAATGTGCGCATGGCGCCATTTGGATGTGTATCTAAAGCGAGGGCAAAATTAAAAGACGCAAAAAGAATTCTTAAACAAAGCGCGCGCGCGCGCTTTACGACTTTCGCGTCGTCGATACACGCGCAAAGACTCTCTCACGATGCGAATAACAAACCCCAAGAAGCGCAAGTTATTTTGCCTTGATTCAGGCCTTATCGTTTTATTAGTGCGGTCTCAAAAGCGCGCTTTGTATTAACTTGTGCGTCAAAAAGGTGTCACCAAAGGACTTTTTCTTTTGATTTTGTAGGGCGGACGCTTGCGTGGCAGCGACTTTTGGAAACAATTAAGAGAGGATATTTTTGGCAAACGAATGGTCGCCTTTTTTCGCTCTTTTGATTGGGCTGGATGTTTCTCGCTTTTTTGTGTGGTGAGGGAGCAAAAGATATTTTACTGTACGAGTATACTCTTTTTTCTTTCACAAAATGTTACAACAACCTCCCTAACGCGGAGTGACACTTACTCTTTAAAATGCTCACGGCTTCTTTGAAAATGACGTCTGGTTTCCTCGCGCCGACGGACTCGATGGTGAAGATGTAGTGATCTCGCTTTTTCAAGACGGCTATTTTGGAATCCCAACCGGATTCGCCGGAAAGCTCGCGAATGCGCTCTAAGCACAAGTCGCATCCTCGGATGGATTTGATTTTGACTTCGGCTTTCTCGCCGGAACCCTTGAGTTCAAAGCACTTGTGGTTTGGGATCGGGTCGCTGCACTCGCTCATGAAAACTTTCGCGTCGGCGCCGACGATTGGTTTTTTGAAGTATACGGTCGGGACGAGACGGTACCAGCACGTGCCAACCGGGGAGAATTTCGCGTGGTCGGCACCGATGGATTTCATGCAGTGCGCTTCGAGCTCAATCTCTTGTCCAGGGACGAGTTTTGCGAGGAGAATGTCGTCGTGGACGGTTTTGATGCCCTCTTTCCCGAATTTCGTCTCCTGCGACGCGGAGAAGTTGCTAAACGTTTTGATTTTCTTTTTCTTCCTTTTTTTCTTTTCGTCGTCGTCGCTCATGTCGTCGTCGTCTTCATCATCATCATCATCATCATCATCATCATCATCTTCATCATCCGCGCCTTCACCGCCTTGACTTTCGTCTTCCAACTCCGATCCTTTCGGTAACCACACTAAATCTCTCGAATATACTTTTTCGTGTAAAATCGAATCCGGCAGGATGTTCCCGCTCGCGTCTCTCTCCTTTTGACACTTCACGTGCAGTTTAAACACGATCGTGTTCTTCTCGTTCAATAAATCTGTGTGCGTATCTTTATCGAAACTCTCAAATTCGTTCGGATCGGCTAAAATAGGCACTAAACCTAACCTATGCGCGAAAATTTCATCCGCAATCACGCTCGTGTTTTGTCGAAAGTATACCCTCTCGATCGCCATGGACGGCACTTCGGATATGATAATCCTCCTAAACGCGTTCGCGAACGCCGCAGATATCCCTTCCATTTCAAACTCCAACGTGTGCGTCGATTCGTTATTCTCCGTGACTTTAATCGTAAAATTTTTCCGAAACTGTTCCAGCGAAAACGCATCTTCATCTTCCTCCGTCGCAGCTGCGCCACCACTGTACGCGTTAAAGTACGCTCTCTCTTGCGTGTGTTTATTTTCAGCGAAACCAACGGAGACGAATTTCTTTTGCATCTCCAAGTGCGAGGCTATTTTCTCCTCCGCCGCTTTCTCTGTCGTCGTCCCCTTGTTGGACGACGACGACGGGGGATTCATTTTCTTCTTCGCCGCTGGCATGATGTCTCGTTTTGCGTCGGTAAATTCCGGCGGCGTCAAACGAACGAATGAATGAGACTCTGCCCCTCTCTTCTGAAACGCCTAATCCTTTCGCTCTCAGTCAAAAAGTCACACAAAATAAAAGTGCAGCGATTATTCTTCTTCTTTTTGACTTCTTTTCTCCTCCTCTCTCTCTCTCAAGTCTCTCTCTCTCTCTTTATCTCTGTGTGTGTAAGTGTGTGATGTGTAAAAGCAGAAAGACTGAAGAATAATTTCTCACAAAACAAGCCAGAAAATAATAATCTCACTCACACTATTACTCTCTTGTTTTTGCGTAGTAGTATTCCTTGAAATCAATGACGGGCAAAAACAGACGAAAGAATAAACATCCGAAACGAGCGGAAAAGGTGAGGACGGTGGTGGTCGCGAGTGACAGAGAGGAGCAAGAAAAATGAGAAGAACAACGAGTGTTGTGTTTGAGAATACCTGATGATGATGATGATGATGATGATGAGATGGACGAACAGATACGAAAAGAAGAAACTGATTTTAGGAAAGAATCGAAGAGAAAGAGAATGCACGAGTGCGATGTTTGCGATAAGGTGTTTGATAGACCATCCAATTTGGCTAAACACATGCGTATTCACACGAAGGAGAAACCGTATGAATGTGATGTGTGCGAGAAACGCTTTACTCAATCTGGTAATTTGAAAAGGCACAAGCGTATTCACACGAACGAGAAACCGTACGAATGTGATGTGTGCGAGAAGTGTTTTCGTAATTCTAGTAATTTGAAAGCTCACGTGCGTCTCTG